>Ga0209536_100000078_pt1 | contig 135050 bp, 126 predicted proteins | sample DeeMarSeWOR28_12_FD_187461 | JGI IMG/M metagenome (GOLD analysis project Ga0209536, IMG submission 187461) | Marine sediment microbial communities from White Oak River estuary, North Carolina - WOR-2-8_12 (SPAdes) (version 2) | ecosystem: Environmental > Aquatic > Marine > Intertidal zone >...
AGGGGGCGGGGGCCTAGTGGTGTGGTGACTTGAGGAGTCGGGCGAGCGGGTCCCGCTCGCGAGCACGCCCGTCGCGACCCGTTCTCCGGGGAATCAGTCGCACGCAATCACGCTCGCGCATCTTGCGGGGCCAAAGTCCCGTGACGGCGCAACGCGCCGTTTTACGGGGCACCGTCGAACAAGTCCTCGAACCCGCTCGGCTCGTGCCTACCGAACACGAGCGTTTCCAATATTCCGATCCCCTGCCTATCCCCCATCCTTGCCCGGACCACGTGGTGCACGTGAATGGTGCAGTACTCGTCGGGCTCGACCTCTTCGAGCTTCCAGCTCTCATAGCCCGTGTCGAGCTCGTCCCGCCACATCGCGTGACCCCACTCGGGATGCTGGTATCCAATACCCATCATTTGAAAACGAAGCAGAGGCTCGAGCTCGATGTCGTGTTCCGCGCCATCACGGGCTTCGAAATGGATCGCTGCCTTCTCCGGCCATCTCGTTCCGCTCCGCCAGCGGATCTCGTGACGGGCGCCCGCCATCACCTCCTGGTCGGCTTCTACGGCTTCGCTTGGAACTTCTCCGTCGTCGCCATGGGTCTTGACGATGGATGCGGAAAGCTCTTCGGGACGCCCGTCGGGCATCTCACGAGTCAGAAAGTGCGTGCAAAATCCGTCGAAGTGAATCGGTGACCAGATCCAGTAGACCGCCGGATCGGTCGTCAGACGGCTGGGAGCTCCGTCCTCGTACTCGCCGACCGGGCGCATTCCCCACGACTTGTCTCGCGTGCCGAGGACTTCGCTCCGTTCGATTTCGAACCGGCGCCCTCCAATTGAGAAGAATCCCTGCCAGGTGCCGTACTGAGTGAAGCGCTGCGCATCCATGATCAGGCGATTGCCGTCGTACATCATGTTCTTCGGCTCTTGAATGGGGGGCGCCTTGGCGCGGAAGGTCAGGTCGCACTCCATCGCGGTGTCGTTAGGCTTGATGACGACGCGGATGATGCGCATCGGCTTCACCACCTCGATTCGCAACGGCCCCGCGCTCGCGTCGATGGGGTTGTCTGCGATTCGGCGAGAGGCGTGAAAGGAATGCTGCACTCCGTCGATGGTGACGCTGAAATGGCCGTCCTGAACGAAACGGTTGGGATAACGGCCGAAACCGATCTCGAACAGAAACGTTCCCGATTTGTCGAACCCGTTGAACCAGTAGCGGTCATAGGCGTTTCGATTGACGATTCCGGTCTGGTTGATGGGAAAGGACGCCTGATGGATCAGGTAATCGTCGAAATCAGTGATCATGTCACTTCCCTTCGGCGAAAGGTGTGACTCCGCATTCTCGGAGAACCTCTTCCGTGTCTGCACCGCGCTCTTTCGCAGGCTTCGGATCGGCCGGTTTGGTCCTGGAAAAACGGGGGGCTGGAACCGCGTGTTTGATGCCACCGACGTCGACGAACGAGCGGCGTGCCACGTGATGCTCGTGCTCGAATACCTCGGCCGCGGCGAGCACGGGTGCAAAGCAGGCGTCGCTGCCCTCGAAGACCTCGCACCACTCGTCGCGTGTCTTTTCGCGAAACAGCGCTTCGAGGGTCGGGCGAAGCTCGTTCCATTTTGCGGGGTTCAGGTGCTCGCCGGGGGCAGGGGCCTTGCCTTGCAGCCCGAGGCGTTCGATCAGCTCCTTGTAGAACTGAGGCTCGAGCGAACCGATCGATACGTACTTTCCATCGCTCGTCTCGTAAACGTCGTAGAACGCCGCCCCCGAATCGAGAAGATTCTCACCGCGCTTGTCGGTCCAAAAGCCCTGTTGCATGCCTGCGTACACGCTGGCCATGAGCGCGGCCACACCGTCGACCATGGCGGCATCGACTACTTGTCCCTTGCCGGACTTCTGGGTTTCCAGCAGCGCCGCGAGAACGCCGAATGCCAGCAGCAGCCCGCCACCTCCAAAGTCACCCACGAGGTTGAGAGGCACGGTAGGTCGCTCGCCTTTTCGACCGATCGCATGTAAGGCGCCTGCCAGCGCGATGTAGTTGATGTCATGTCCGGCGCGAGGCGCCAAGGGTCCCTCCTGGCCCCAACCCGTCATCCGGCCGAACACCAAACGTGGATTGACTTCGAAGCAAGCCTCCGGACCGATTCCGAGCCTCTCCATCACGCCAGGTCGAAAGCCCTCGATGAGGGCGTCGGCCGTCTCGACGACCTTGAGCAGCGCGTGCTTCCCCTCGGGCTTCTTCAAGTCGAGCGTGATGCTTCTCTTGCCTCGGCTCATCACGTCGAAGCTCGCTTGCAAAAACGAGGGCTCGGGCCGGCCCACGCGAATGACGTCGGCACCGAGGTCGGCCAGCAACATCCCTGCAAAAGGGCAGGGGCCGATCCCCTCAATTTCAATGATTCGAATTCCGTCGAGTGGTCCCATCTTCAAAGCTCCGATAGCGCGCGTCGCAAGGTGATAGAGGCGAGGTTTTCGTAGTCGAACTCGTTGTCTTCATCGATTATCTCTAGCTTCTTCATGTGTTGGCCGATACGGGCCATCTGCATGGAGAACCGGGTGAGGGCGAGAATGGAATAGTAACCGAGATCGTCCGTGCTGAGACCCGTTGCTTCCTTCCATCGGGCGACCGTCGCTTCGTGACTCGGGATTCCCGGGAGACGCTCGAGCTCGAGCCCCTCGGAGAAGCAACGGTCAGACGCCAGCCACCAGGCCAAATCCTGCACGGGATCTCCTATGCGGACCATCTCCCAGTCGAGAACGGCGACGCATTCGAGATCGCGATCGAAGATCTGATTGGCGAGCCTCGAGTCGCCCCAGCAAAGGCCGATCTGGCGTTCAGCAGGCTTTTGGGATTCGAGGTAGTCGAGCCCACGCACGATGTCTGGGTGACGCTCCCTCGGCATGCCCCACTCGAAGTACTCTCGATAATAGTGAAGCTGTTGCTCTAGCGGTGTCGGGCCCCGTTCGGGCTCGAGCAGGAAATCGAAACCGAGGTCTTTCCAATCGAGGCGGTGGACCCTGCACATCGCTTCGAAACCACTCCACCAGACCTTCTCGCGCTCGGTCTCCGAAAGCTCGTCCGCTATCCAACCCTCGTCGTGCATGGGTGGATTGTCGCTCGGCACTTGGCCTGCAATGCGGTCCATCAGATAGAACGGCACTCCGAGCACCGCGGGATTCGGTTCGAACCATCGGACCCGAGGCACCGGGACATCGGTGTTTTCGAGGAGCTGAAGCACCCGGCATTGAAGGGCGATGTCGTACGTCGGAAAGACGATGTATTCTGTCGGCTCGAGCCGGGCCACCAAGCGTTCCCGGTGCTCTTTGCCGTTCTTCTCGTACAACAAGTCGAAGAGCAGGGTGTCGCTCGAAAAGCCCGTCCCGAGCGGCGCGTCTAGATCTTCGATGCGGACGTCGGTCGGCGGCACCGAAAGCCGGGGCGCCAGCCATCCCGCTAGTCGATCTGCCGTCGCGTCGAGATCTCTCTCGTCGTCCTCGAAACCCATCCCTGCCTCGTACGCGTTTGACTCGCCGCGCGGCTCTGTCATCTACGTCATTCCGTTGCGGCGGTCGAGCCCTGATGACCGGATCTGACAGAAAATGAGCAGAGCCCAGCTGAGCGATCCATTGACCCTCCCCTGCGGGGCGACGCTCTCGAATCGAGTGGCAAAGGCAGCGATGAGCGAGCACCTCGGCTCGCCCAAGCAGTCCCCCACCCGAGGGCTGGTGCGGCTATACGAAACCTGGTCTCAGGGCGGGGCGGGGTTGCTCATCACGGGCAACGTCATGATCGACAAGGCCCATCTCGAAGGCGTCCGTAACGTCGCTATCGAAGCGGGCTCGAACATCGATCGGTTTCGCGACTGGGCGGCGGCGGGCACGGCCCACGGCAATCATCTATGGATGCAGCTCAATCACCCGGGTCGCCAGACGCCACGGCACATCAATCCTAGCCCTGCGGCTCCTTCTGCGGTCGAGCCCGTCAACCTGTTCCGCCGCGCGAAGGCGTTCGGCACGCCTCATGCGATGGACGAAGCCGAGATCGGCGCCGCGATACGCGGCTTTGCGAGCGCCGCCGCCTTCGCCAAGGCGGCCGGATTCACGGGTGTGCAAGTGCACGGCGCTCATGGGTACCTCGTCAGTCAGTTCCTTTCCCCCCTGACGAACCGGCGCGAGGACAGGTGGGGTGGATCTCTCGAGAATCGTGCACGTTTTGCGCGGACGGTCCTTCGAGAGATTCGCAGGACGGTGGGCGACCGCTTTCCCGTCGCGATCAAGCTCAACTCCGCCGATTTCCAACGCGGTGGTTTCACCGAAGAGGAGTCGATGCGCGTCCTCAGGATGCTTCGAGAAGACGGGATCGATCTGGTCGAGATCTCCGGGGGTAGCTACGAGTCGCGCGTCATGTTGAGCCAGGCCGACTCGGGACGGGATGCTTTCTTCTTGGACTACGCGAAGAAGGCGCGCGCCGAGGTCGACATTCCGCTCATGGTCACCGGTGGCTTCCGGGAGCGCGCAGCCATGGAAAGAGCCCTCGCGGACGGTTCGCTCGACGTCATCGGAATGGCGCGTCCGTTCACGAACAACCCGCGAGTCGCCCTCGACTTGCTGGAAGGACGGACGAGCAGGGCCGCCGATCCTCCGACCATGCCAGGTCTCGGCCGACTGGGCGGGACCTCGCAAGCCATGATGAGCGTCGCGCAGATGGGGCTGCTTGCCAGGGGCAAGCACCCGACGTTGCGTTTCGGCGGGCTTGGCGCGGTGCTTGGCGCCCTCTTCGAAGAAAGCACCAGTTTTCTGAGACCGAAGCGTCGTTGAGGCAGCGCTCATTCGATCTCGGGCGGCGACCATTCGTTGGTCACCCGGAACAAACGGTTCGGCGGAAGCACCAACTGCAAGAACCGAAACATCCGGCTTTGACCTATCCAGACTTGTTCCTGACCGCGCTCGATACCGCGCACCATGCGGCGCGCGCACTCTTCGGCGCTCATCTTCTTCCACTTCTTTTCGGACAGCATCGGGGTATCGACCGTTGGAGGAAACACCTCGATCACTGGGATCTCGCCGGCGAGGTGGTGGCGGAGGCAGAGGGTGTAGGCGTGCAACCCAGCCTTGCTGCTGCTGTAGATCGGCGTATTGGCGAGAGGCCCTAGACCCGCAGGCGACCCGACTATGATGATCGCAGGATCTTTCGCTTTGCGAAGCGTATCAAGCATCCGCTGCGTCAGCTCTATCGGGCCGAACAAATTCGCGTCGATGATCCGTTTGGCTTCGGCCAAATCGAGGCCGCCCGCCAAGGAGTCGAAGCTCAGAATGGCCGCGTTGCTGATCAGCGTATCGATGCGATGACCGTCCTGCGCGATCCGATCGATCAGTCCGGTGATGTCCTCGGAGCTGGTCAGATCGCACCTGTAGGGGAAGATGGCGTCGGAAGCGGCTGCCGTCTCTTCGAGGAGGTCGAGCCTTCGGCCGCAAACCGCCACCGTATTGCCCTTTTCCGCAAGCTCCCGTGCGAGTGCGCGTCCGATGCCCGTACCGCCACCCGTCAACAAGACCGTTCGACCTTCGAGATTCATGCTTGCCTTGAGTTGTAGTCGTATCCTGGCTGTGCGCTACCGGGAGCATGAGCCTGCTCACCTGACGGTGGAGAGAATCAGGTACACGGCCAGCAAAGCCAGCACGAGCTGGAACCAGAATACGAAACGCTCCTTGGACAACATGCTCAGCAAGTGTTTTCCGAAGTACGTGCCGCCGATGACTGCCGCCGCCAGTGCCCCAAGCAAAGGCGCATATGGCGCATAGTCGAATTGCAGGGCGAGGAACGCGGGGATTTTCAGAAGATGGATCCAAGTTTGGCAGACCGCCTTGGTCGCGATGACCTCTTCGTTGTCGAAGTCGTCCCGGAGAAAGAAAGGCGCCAGGAAGGGGCCCGTGGCCCCAACGAAAATCCCGAGCAAACCCGCGGCAAAGCCCAATGCGGCGTATGACCACATGGGGGGGTTGCGGAGCGTGGGTTTGTAGCGGCGCCAAGCCAAGAAGACCAAGATGAAGCCGCCGATCCACGCACGAAACCACGTCAGCTCGAGGTCCGCCCAGATGTTGGCTGCGATCGCGACTCCGGCGATGGCGGGGCCCATGAATGCGAAGAAGATCGCCCATCGCACGTGGCGCCGAAACGCCCACGTCCGTGTCCAGTTCGACGCCAGCTGCACCACGCCGTGGATCGGCACCACGATCGGGGCGGGAAGCAGCGCGGTCATCAAGCCGAGGAGGGTCACCCCACCGGCCATGCCGAGAATTGCAGACACCGTGGCCGTGACGAAGCTGGCCAGGAGCAGCACGACCACCGTGGTCATCTCGAGCACGCGCGCAGGCTAGCACCCGTTTGTCCTTGTGCTCCATCCACATCATCGCTATTCGGCAGAGTAGATGTCGGCGCGACGGCTCTACTTTCATTTCGACTACATCTCGCCATACAGCTACCTGGCCTGGAGGCGCTTGGACGAGGTTGCCCGGCGCCACGATCTCCGCGTCGAGGTCAGACCCACGTTGTTGGCCGCATTGCTCGATCATTGGGGCCACAAGGGTCCGGCCGAGATTCCTCCGAAGCGGGCGTACATGTTCAAGGACTGTATTCGCACGGCGGCCGCGTGGAATGTCCCGCTCGCGCCGCCGTTCTCGCACCCATTCAACCCCTTGGCGCCGCTACGCGCGACCCTCCTCGAGATGGACGACGAGACGCGCCAGGCGCTGGTGACCCGTCTGTTCTCCGCAACCTGGGCGGAGAGCCTCGATGTGGGCTCCGCTCAGGTCGTGGCTCGGATCTGCGCCGAAACGGGAGTTCCCGACGCGCTTCGGCGCATTCAGGACCCTGCGGTCAAACTTCGCCTCCATGATGCGAGCAACGAAGCGATCCAACTCGGCGTTTTCGGCGTTCCCACGATGATCGTGGGCGGGGAGCTGTTCTGGGGCGCGGACAGCTTCGCGCATCTCGAGCGCTACCTCGACGGTCGCGACCCCGTTCGGGCGGAAGACGTTCAAGAGTGGATCGCCGTCTCGGCGACGGCGCATCGCAAGCAGGATCGCTAGCGGTTGCTCCATGCAACCATTCCGCCGCGCATCGACGCGATACGCTTGAAACCCAGCTTTTCCAGGTCCAGCGCCACGCGGCCCGATCGACGCCCGGAGCGGCAGATGGTGATGACGGGCTCTTCCTTGTCCCAAACCTTCGATGCCCGGTCCACCGTGCCCATGGGAATGATTTCGACGCCGTGGATCATCCCGTCCGCCTCTGCTTCATCGAGCTCGCGAACGTCGACCATGCGGATGGCTCCCATGTGCTCCTCGACCCAGCTCGTGGTGACCTCGGGCACGCCTTCTGGCGTGCGTTCGATGGCCGCCCAACCGCGCTCTGGAAGCGGCTCGCCGGACATCGAGATCGCCGGCACGATTCCGCAGTGCAAATTGGCCGGAACCGCGACGTCGATCTTCTTGGGAGCCGGCAAATCGAGCTTGTTCATGATTTCCACGAACTCCGCCTCCGTTTTGCCGTCGCCGACGCGTGGATTGTGCCGTTTCTCTTCCCCGACGGTCGTGAACGTCATTCCCCGATAGTCGTGCCCCGGCCAGATGATCGTGTCGTCGGGTAGGGTGAAGATCTTGTCGTGGATCGAGCGATACAGATTTTTCGCGCTCCCTTGCTGAAAATCCGTTCGACCTGTGCCGCGAATGAACAGGGCATCGCCGGTGAAGGCATGCTTGTGATCTCCGGTGACAAAGGTGACGCAACCATCCGTGTGGCCCGGCGTCGCTCGCACCTCGAGCTCGATCGAGCCAAACTTCAACCTGTCGCCTTCATCGACCGTCAGATCGACACCCTCGGCTCCCACCTTTGCGCCGACCACCGCCTTGCTTCCCAAACGCTTGCGCAAGAGCCCGGAGCCCGTGATGTGGTCTGCATGCGCATGGGTATCCAACGTGTACACCAGCTTCAAACCCAGCTCCTCGAGGAGCTTGATGTCGCGCTCGACCTGATCGATGACCGGATCGATCAAGACCGCCTCGCGGGTCTTTTCGTCTGCCAGAAGGTAGGTGTAGGTCCAGGTCTCGTGGTCGAAGAGTTGGCGAAGTAGCATCGGATAGCCTCCGTGAGTGGCGCTGCGCGCCGGGTTGCCCAGCCTAAGTTGGCGAATTAACAGCACTCGAAACCCTTCGCAAACCCTCGGACAGAAAGCACTGGCAGTTTGAGGCCGGTGCTGCTTTGAATGAGCACTATGGAATCCTTCACACCCATTGCATCTACGATTGGCGGCGTCCTGATCGGCGTCGCAGCCGCTGGTCTTCTCATGTTCCACGGCCGGATCGCGGGTATCAGCGGCATCGCGGGCGGCATCTTCCGGCGGCAGGCCGGCGACACCGAGTGGCGCGTCATGTTCTTGGTCGGTCTCTTCGCCGCCGGTGTCGTCTGGCACTACTTTCGGCCGATGGACTATCGGGTCGAGATAGACCGCTCCACGTTGGCGTTGGTGATCGCGGGACTTGCTGTGGGCATTGGAACCCAGCTCGGAAGCGGCTGCACGAGCGGTCACGGAGTTTGCGGCATCGGGCGTCTCTCCAAGCGCTCCACGGTGGCCACCGTGTCCTTCATGGTGACCGCGGCAATCACGGTGCTCGTCGTCAACGAAGTGCTCGGAGGCTCCATATGAAGGTGAAGATCGGCGCGTTTCTGGGCGGGCTGGTATTCGGCGTCGGCCTCGCGATAGGCGGCATGACCCAGCCCGCGAAGATTGTCGGCTTCTTCGACTTCTTCGGCAGCTGGGATCCGAGCCTCGCATTCGTGATGGGCGGCGCGCTCGTCGTCTACACTCCCGTGTACCGCTGGGCGATTCGAACGTGGCAGCGACCGATTTGGGCCCCGGCGTTTTCGCTCCCCACCCGTAGCGACATCGATTGGCGCTTGGTGCTGGGCTCCGGGATCTTCGGAATCGGTTGGGGCCTCGGCGGCTATTGTCCCGGCCCTGCATTCACCTCGGTTGGGGCGGGCTCTCGGGAGGCGTTGATCTTCGGTCTCGCGATGCTGGCCGGAGTCGGTGCCTACCAGGTCCTCATGCGGGTCCGCGAGGGACGCGCCGGCGGTCCCAGCGACCGGCCGGCCGCGACCGTAATCGACGGATGAGCGAGCGCGTTCCCCCGCTGCCCATCGTCGCCTGGCTGCGAAGCTATCAGCGGGCTGACCTCGGCGCCGACCTGATCGCCGGTCTCACCACCGCGGTCATGTTGGTGCCTCAGGCGATGGGCTATGCGCTTCTCGCTGGTCTTCCGCCCATCCACGGGCTCTATGCGTCGGTCGTGCCGCTGCTCGCGTATGCCGTGCTGGGTACGTCGAGACATCTGGCCGTGGGTCCGGTCGCCATGGATTCGATTCTCGTGGCAGGAAGCGTCGGCGCCATCGCGTCCGTGGGCACCGAGGGCTACATCGTGATTGCCGCCGCCCTGGGGATCATGGTGGGGGTGGTCCAAGCGGGGCTCGGGTTCTTGCGCGCCGGGTTCTTGGTGAATTTTCTTTCGCGGCCGGTGGTTGCCGGATTCACCGCGGCTGCCGCTCTCATCATCGCGGCCAGCCAGCTCGGAAATCTCTTGGGGGTCGATCTTCCGCGCACACACCTCGTTCACCGTGTGTTGTGGGAGGCCATCCGAAACGTTTCGAGCTGGTCTTGGGTCACGCTTGCCATCGGCGTTCTGTCGATCGCCGCACTGGCAATCGGAAAGAAGCGCTGGCCGCGCTTCCCGGCCGCGCTCTTCGTCGTCGTCGCTGGGACCGTCGTGGTATGGGGCCTCGGGCTGCGCGACATGGGGGTCGCGGTCGTCGGCGAGGTTCCCGCGGGGCTGCCCGGTCTTCGGTTGCCGACGGTCGATGCGTCGATTCTCACGCATCTTCTTCCGGCGGCCGCGACGATCGCGCTGGTCTCGTTCATGGAGGCCATCTCGGTGGGGCGTGTATTCGCCCAGACGTACCGCTACGAGATCTTTCCGAACCGAGAGCTGATTGCGCTCGGGTTCGCCAACATGGGCGGCGGGATTACCGGCGGGTATCCCATCGCCGGCGGCTTCTCGAGGACCGCAGTCAACGTCCGTGCCGGCGCGCGTACCCAGCTGGCGGCCCTCGTAACCGTCGGGGTGGTCGTCATCACGCTTCTGGCGTTCACCCGTGGCTTCTACTACCTACCGAAAGCGGCGCTCAGCGCGATCATCGTGGCAGCCGTGACCGGCCTGATCGACCTTCGCGGCGCGGCCGAAGTTTACCGGATCAAGTCCTCGGACTTCCATCTGCTCGTTCTGACGTTCCTCGCGACCCTGTCGCTCGGCATTCAGTGGGGAATCCTCGTCGGCGTGGGTGCCTCCGTCCTGCTCTTCTTGGTGCGCACGACCCGTCCGCACTTCGCGGTCCTTGGCCGGATCCCCGATTCACAGACCTATCTCAACGTGGCCCGCCATCCACAGGCCGAGACCACACCCGGCATCATCCTGGTTCGCATCGACGCGCAGTTCTACTTTGGCAACGTGAGCTTCCTCAAAGAGACCGTGCGAGCCTTGGTGCGGGAGTCGAAAACGCCGGTGAAGTTCTTCGTGTTGGAGGCGGCGGGGGTCAACGAGCTCGACTCGGCCGCCGCAGCCACGTTGGAAGAGCTCGACGAAGAGCTCGCCGCGCAGGGCATTCGTCTGGTGTTGACCCAGGTCAAAGGTCCCGTTCGCGACGTGCTCTACCGAAGCGGTATGCTGGAGAAGCTGGCTTCCGAAGGGCGCCTCTACTTGTCGACTCATCGCGCGATGGAAGTTCTGAGCTCCGGTATGGCGCTCCCGGATCTCTCCGCAGAACCAAACGACCCCCGACAGCCGGCGGACCAAATCGGCTGCGGAATGCTCAACCCGTACGCCGCCGACGCGCCCCCTAGCCCTTTTTTCGAGATGGTCAAAAAGGAGAAGTAGCAGGGCTATTCCGCGTCGACCGCCAAGTAGATCACGTCGTCTCCGACGTCGACCCGCTCGTTTGGAAGCACTGCGTAGCAGCGGCGGCTCACGCGAATCTCGGTGACGCGGTCCCGGCCCACCAGCGCACCAGGCTCGAGCTCCTGGAAACCCTTCCAAGCGGAGCCGAAACCGAACTGATTGCTGGGCTTGGTGATCCGTTCGACGACGTGAACCGTTCGAACCTCGTTGTCCGCGAGGTCGACGCCGCCTTCTATTGCGCCAGTGGCTCGCAGAAAGCTCTTCGCGATCTCGTAGGCTTTTCGGGAGATCTCCGGATCGTCGTGGGCGCCGCATTCGACCGACAGCGCAGGCACACCCGAGAGCTTGAGGAACCCGATGATCACCTTGTCCGCGAGCCCGTACCAGGACTGCACCAAGTAAGAAATTCCGATTCGCTTGGCGATTTCGTCGATGGGAGATTCGCCGTTGCTGACACCAAATGGGGGAGTGGGCGCCGTCGCCGAATGAAGGTCCAAGAAAGCGTCGAAGTTGCCGAGTGTTTCCTTGAGATCGAGGACTCGGTGATGCTCGTAGCCCCACGCCGACTCGCGCAGCTCGTCGACGAACGAGAAATCCCAGAGCCGGTTCAGATCGGCTCCTCCGCGCGTATGGCGGCGCCCTTGAGCGGTGGCTTCCGGGTTCGCATGAATCAGGAACACCGTGCCGCCGGCCGGGGTCAGATCGCCGCTTCGGAAGTCCTCGGCGAGCTGCCGAATCGCATCGGCCCCGCAGGGCTCGTTGCCGTGCATCCCTCCACACACCCCCACATGAGGCCGCGGCCAATCCGCGGATGACGACACTCGCGTCAAACCTGGCTTTAGCTCTTCGATGTACAACTGAGACCCATCGTTTCCCGGTCCAACACTCGCCGAGTTTGTTCGAACCAGTGGTCGGCTTCCGTCGGGCTCTTCCCCACCGCAGTGATGCCGAGCTTTCCGAACTCACTCAGCGCTCCGGTGAAATGAAAAAGCACCCCCGATTCGGACCACGCTTGATAGTGCAAGCCGTCGACTGCCGCAATGTCCAGCAGATCTTCGAGCAGCAACCCACGGTAACTGTCCGAGCACATCGAGTCGGTTGCGACGTAGAACTGCGGCTCACCCCGTGGCGTCAGGTAGAGACCGGTGGTCGGGTCGTATCGACCGTCGGTCATCATTCGGAGAAGCATCATCGGATGCGTGGTCCCGCCCAACCGCAAGTTCGTCTCGATCGCATAGTGCCGCCACGAGCCGTCACCGGTTTGCTCGCAGATGAAATCGACGGCCAGCCGTCCTACCGCGCCCTTATCCTGGAGGACTTCGGCTGCGCGGACGGCGTCCCGTTGGATCGCCATTCGATAGGCGGCATCGGCGGGAAATCTGCAGCCTGCGTAGACTTGACCATCGACGCCTTCGACGAGCTGATCGTGTGTCGAGATCAGATCCAGGGTTCCCTCCGGTGAGATGCGAAGCTGGCAGCTCGAAGCCCTCTTGCCCGGCGTGTCGACGAATGCCTCGACGATGCCGCCCTCCCGCTCGAGCTTCTGAGCGAAGGTGTCCCAATTCTGATGGGGGTCGACGAAGCGCATGGTGCGAAGGGCACCGGTCAGCGCGCCTTGTCTTACGGCGTGGCCGGTCCCGCTCTCGGGGGAGACAGGAGCGAGCGTCCTCAGATCCAAAACCGCGTTTCCCTGGCCGCTGAAACCAGCATTTTGTTTCACGACCACGCGTTCGAGGTGTGGATGATCGGTCCATAGGGCATCGATCGCGTTCACTACATCGGCTTCCGTCTTCAGATCCTCCGCTCCGGGGAGCAGGTGGATGCCAGCCTTGCGAAACGCCCAGCGAGAGCCGCTCTTGGTGCCGAGCCACTGCAGCTCCGGGTCGACTCCGTAAAGTGGAATCCCTAGCGCGACCGCCAGCGAACGTTCCGCTTCTGACACGGTGAAGCACGTCATCAGCCCGCATTCGGGCCGGATCAGCTGGCGAAGTCGCTCGACGACGCGAGGCCGCTGCAAGATCTTCTGCGTGAGCGGCACCATCGAGTTGTCATAAAGAGACAGCACGGTGAGCCGGCGCCTCATGTGCTCGTTGGGAATTCCGCTGATGAGCGAAAGCATGTAGTCCACCGCAGCCGGATGGATCGGCGCTGAAGTCACGTAGACGAGCCGCGCGCGTGGATGCCGGAGCAGGTTCAGGGCGAATAGCATTCGCTCCTCGTAGTGGAGGACTCCGTCGATCGGCACCGTGTCGATCCCCTCGAACGAAAGGGATGGAATCACGACGATGTCACGTGGCTCGGGTCCTTCGCCGTCCGCCAAGGCCCAGCGGCGACGGAGTTGAGACTGCAACTTTCGAAAGGCGCCCAGCTCGTCGTCGCCGTCCCGCATCGTATCTCTCACTCACAATAGCACGCGAGCGCAGGATTGACTTGCAGCACGGGCGCGAGAAGGGCACAAGATCGGCGTGGCTATCATCGTCGAGGTGCTGATTCCGCTCGCCGTCTTTGGACTGATCGCTTGGGTCTTCTGGCTTCGATACAGGCTCAAGTTGGCACGGGCGGAGGAGGCGGAACGAATGCGAGAGCAGCTGTCCGAGCTGCGAGCCCACCGGCGGGACATGGAAGCGCGCCTGCAGGCTCTCGAGACGATCGCCACGTTGGGCGAAGACCGAATTCGCGTCGACTACGAAGATGTACCCCAGGAACAGGACGACCGGCGAGGGCGCAAGAGCTGAGCATGCCGAGCACACCCCCCGAAGAATCCGCGCGCGAAGGTCTCTTCAGCTTTCTGTCGCGGCGCCGTTTTCTCAAAGCGGGTGTCGTTGCGGGTGGGGCGATCCTCGGCGTGGGCGGCGGCGGGCTTCTGGCGCTCCGGGGGCATGCACCCTCGGTGAAAGGTCTTCGGGCTCTAGACGCGCACGAGTACCGGACGCTCCAGAGCCTCGTCGAGGCGATGCTGCCAAAGACCGACGCGGTTCCGATCGATCCGGCTTCGATGGATCTGCCTCGCGCGTTCGATGCGTTTCTCGCCGACGAGCCCAAGCACAACGTCGAGGATCTGCAAAAGGCGTTGGTCTTGATCGAGTTTGGGCCGTTGGTTTTCGAAGGCAGGCTCACTACGTTTTCACGGCTGGCGCCTGCCGAGCGGGCGGAGCATTGGCGTGCTTGGGCGCTCAGCGACAACCTCCTCCGGCGGCAGGTGAGCATCGCCATGCGAAAGTTCCTCAACTTGGTCTACTTCGACCACCAAGAGGTGTGGCCGTACATCGGCTACCCGGGTCCATCGATGATGCGGAGCACGGCACGATGAGCGGCTCGATCATCGATCTGTCCAGGCAGGCGCCGCCGGATCGGATTGCAGCCGAGGTCTGCATCATCGGCTCGGGTTGCGGCGGCGGCACGGCGGCACGGCTGCTGGCCGAGGCCGGGCACGAGGTCGTGGTGCTGGAAGAGGGCCGCGATGTGATAGGTGCGGAGCGGACGCAGCGGGATGGGGCCATGTATGACCAGCTCTACATGGACCGTGGCGGACGAGCCACCCACGATCTGTCGGTGAGCGTCCTTCAGGGCCGCGTGCTCGGCGGCGGGGGGGTGATCAATGCATCCGACGTGGTGCCGGCGCCCGAAGGTGTGCTGCGTCATTGGGCGGCCAAGTTCGGGCTCGAGGATTTCGCACCGGAGCGGTTTCAGGTGTTCCAAGAGGCTGCCCTCGACGATCTCTCCGCGAGCCGCATTCCCGAGGAGCTGGTCAACCTCGCCAACGACAAGCTCCGGCAAGGCGCTACGGCGCTCGGCCTCAGGGGCGAGGTGATGAGACACAACCGCGTCGGTTGCCGTGGTCTCGGAACTTGTCTCATCGGCTGTCCGGTTCACGCCAAACGAAGCCCACGCATGGTGGCGCTTCCTCACGCGATCAGGGCTGGGGCCCGCATCTACACCAGGACTCGGGCCGTGAAGATCGACAAGGCCAGCGAGGAGCTCAAGGAAATCAAGGTGCGAGTGCTCGATCCCGGCGGCTACCACGAGCACGCAGAGCTCACGGTTCGAGCCAGGATCGTGATAGTCGCGGCGAACGCAATCGCATCGGCGCAGTTGCTGCTGCGCTCGGGCGTCGGAAACGACCACGTCGGGCGAAATCTGACCCTTCAGCCCCAGTTGCCCATCATCGGGATCTTCGACGAACGCATCGCTGCATTCGATGGCGTGCCCCAGTCGTATGCGGTGACCGAGTTCGAGGAAGAAGACAACGCGGAATACGGTCTTTGGGGCTATCGCATCGAGGGGATCATGGGCACCCCGGGAATCGTCTCGACGCTGCTCCCGCTCTCGGGTGCCGAAGGAATGCGTGCAATGGCCCAGTACGATCGGATGGCCGCTTCGCTCCTGCTCGTGCCCGATGCCCCATCGGGACAGGTGCAGGTCGCGCGGAGCGGGCGACTCACGATTCGATACGCACAACGACGCGACCATCAGGAGCGACTTCGTCATGCCGTCGAGAACGCCGCCAAGATCTATTTGGAAGCGGGTGCCAAGGAGGTGCTGGTTCCGACCTTGCCTCCGTTGACCATTCGAACCGCGGGCGACGCGAGGCGGGCAAGGGAGCTCGGTTTCGAGCCTGCAACGGCACCTCTCATCAGCGCACACCAACAGGGCACGGTGCGCTTCGCAGCACACGAGCGCGATGGCGGTGCCGACCTCGACGGCCGCGTCTATGGCACTCGCGACGTCTACGTCTTCGATTCTTCCGGCTTCCCGACCAGCGCTTCGAGCCATACGATGACACCAATCATCGCGGCATCTCGCATGCTCACCTCGAAGCTCTTGACCCGGATCTAGACCGAGTACACCCTGAACTGATCCGCCCTCGGAGCCTCAGGACGCCGATTCGCCCGCCGCTCATCCTCGAATGTACGCTGCACGTCCTTCGTCTTCGCAACGGCCGCCTCGACGCCCTGAGGCTCCGATGATCGAATCATTTCAAGGTGCGCTCGGTCTAGCCTGCGTGACGCGCGCTGGTCACTCTTCTTCGACCTGGATGGACTGCGTGGGGCACATCATGCATGCATCACGCACTTTGTCTTCGAGGTCGGGCGGTATGGCATAGGTCTGGATCAAGAGGCTGCCGTCCTCGGCAAAGCAAAAGACCTCCGGGGCTTCCTCGATGCATACGCCGTAGTGATTGCACGTTGCTGGGTTGTACATGAGCTTCATGGATTCCCTCCTGCATCAACTCTGGGTGAGCAGCTCGTGTTCTTCATGCTCCATGTCATCGCGGATCGCCCGGGCTAGCTCCCGTACCCCCACGACCAGCTTGGAACCCACTGCGGTCTCGTCGAGCTCCCGGATCACGCGGTCCAGAAGCTCGCGCTGGGCTCGATGCTCGCGCCGCATGTCCTCGGCCATCTGATCGGCTTCCCCATCCGGCGCCAACGTGGGGAGTTGATACTCCTCGTAGTGCAGATGTTCGAGCAATACCGATGCGAGCCCCTGCAGCTCTTCTCGCAGCGCAACGATGGTCTTGTTGACATCGGCGCCACTGCTCACGCGCTCGCTGAGCGCCTCCACGCGTGCGACCAGCGCCGAGATCTCCGCGTGCTCGCTTCGGATTCGGGCGCTGATCTCCTCCGGTGTCGCCGGCCTCCTGGTGTCCGTCCTGCGTTCCATCTATGCTGCGGCAAGCCGCCTGCGCCGCTCGGCCAATGTAAGTGGCTTGCTCACCTCCTTGAGGCCATCATACTCGTCTTGCGCCTGCTTGTGGTACCAGTCGGGATAGAAGTGCTTACACCATTTGCGGAACTCGGCGATCGGACCGTCTCCGTCGCAGAGCATCGGACGCTCGAAAAATGACTTGTTTTCCCAAACCGGCGCATCTTCCTCGAGTTGGCGCGCGATTTCCTTGGTGAAGGCCTTACCCACGCCCGCCGTGATGTCGGCGCCGCCGATCTTTTTGACGGTGAATGAGAAGCGAACGTCGCAATACTCGTCGTCGATCGGTGTGACCGAGGCCATGTTCGTCGTTTCGACGATGCCACGAAAGCGGCTCACCGAGAAGCCGAAACCGTGCACTTCCACGTCGAGCTCACCCTTCACCTCGCCTTGTGGGGTCTCGTAGACCGTATCCGTAATCATCTTGATGTGCGGATACTCCAAGTTGATGGTGTGCGGCTGCGGCACGATGTTCATACCGTGGACGTACCGGAAGTGTGCCTTGTCGACGACGTTTTCGCACATGTCCTGATTGTGCGTGCGTAGCTTCCAGCGTTGGCGCCAGTACGGGGTCCACGCATCGTTGTTCCACTCGGGGATCACGGGAATCTCCCATTCGGGGTCTTTCCCCTCGATGTCGTGCCAAACCATGATGATGCCGTTGACCTCGCGAACCGGCCACGCGGTGATGTTGGCCTTGCGAGGAAGGTGCTTTGCGTACGGAACGTGTGTGCATTTGCCCGCTCTATCGAACTTCCACGCATGGAAGGGGCAGACGATACCGTCGCCCTCGACTTTGCCTCCATGGCCGAGGTGCGCGCCCATGTGAGGGCAGAATGCATCCAGCACGCTCACCTCACCGTCCTCGGTTCGGAACATGACGAGGTCGACGCCGAAGTACTTGAGCGGCATCACGTCGCCCGGCTTCAGCTCATCCGCGTAGGCTACCTGGAACCAACCCCGAGGGTAGCGGGGAATCGGAAATCGCGGTCTCTTGCTCATGGTCGTTCTCCCAGTTCTGCTCTTCGCTTTGGCGGCCTCCGATACGGAGATTGATGGCCCCAATCGCTGATTCGGTCGTAGGTGGTCGGATTCCACGTCGAGTCATCCACGGTGCGACCGCCCCATCCGAGCTCGCATTCGAAGCCGGAAGGCGTGACGCAGTAAAAGCTCACCATGTGGTCGTTCGGGTGACGCCCGAGCCCTTGCACGACGCGGACCTCGTGGGCGAACGCCCGGTCGAGCGCCGCGCCGACGTCATCGAGCGAGCCCATCTGCAACATGAAGTGGTGAAGGTGCTTGGGTATTCCCGTGCCGAGCGCCACGGTGTGATGGCGGGGATTGACGTGCAGGAACGTGATGTCGACCTCGAAGTCGCCCGGAAGCGTGCAACGGATGTGGTCACTCAAGTCGAAGCTCAAGAGTTGCTCGAAGTACGACTGAGTCTTGGCGATGTCATCGGCGCGAAGCGCAAGATGGCCGACGCCCTGCTCACCGGTGACGAACCCCGTTCGCACGAGCTCGCGCCGAAAGGGTGTCTTCGCCAAGACCGGCCCGTGACACAGCTCGATGGCCACCCCACCGGGCTCGAATGTGCGGACCAAGCCTCGGACGCCGCGCGCTCTTGCTTCATCCTCGGATGCCGGCTCGACCGGATGGCCTGACCGATGAATCCGGTCGGCCAGCCGTTGCACCGCTCCCTCCCCGGGCACGTCGAAGCCCAACGCCACCAAGTCGTCGGCGGGACCTTCCCTCAGCAAAATCCGCGCGGCCCGATCGTCGGTCCGATACGGAACCAGGTCTTCGGCCAGCGCTTCGCCGCGCTCGACGCCGATCACCTTGATGAGGAAGCGATCCCAAGCGTCGAGGTCGGACACTTCGAAGAGAAAGTAGCCAAGGCTTTGTACGTCCGAGCCCATCATCGCCTCAGAGAAAGAAATCCGTCGTTTGCTCGCCCATCAAGAGGCCACCGTAGTTTCGTTGGGTCTTGAGCGGGTTGTTGGCGTGGTGCGCGCGCGCGGCGTGAATGTCCTGAAAGAACCGCTGTATGTCCTGGTCGAGGAAGATGGCGGAGCCGCCGCTCGCCATGAACAGGTCGTCGAGCGCCTTGACCATTCGATCGGTTGCCGCGCCGGCGTTGGCCCGATACGCGACGCGGTCCTCTATGCCGATGCGCTCAGCTGCTTCGGCCTTCGACATCATTTCGTTCCAGTCGTTCCGCAGGAGCGCGCGAACCTCGCGCATGGCCAAGGTGGCCCTCGCGCAGGCCTCGAGATTGAACGGATCGTCGGAAGCTCTCTTCCCGTCGGCCCGGCCCGTTCTGCTCTTGTTGAGGTTCACGTAGGCTTCGAGCGCTCCTTGCAGCATCCCAATGGCAGGCGTGGCCACCGTTCGGGTGAACAGCTGCCCGAAAGGCACGCGATAGAGCGCGCTTCGGTTCACCTCGTTTCCGGGGCTTTGCAGCCGATACGCATCGGACATCCGATGCACCCGATGCTCGGGCACGAATGCATCGCGTACGACGACCGACTTGCTGCCAGTGCCTTTCAATCCCGAGACGAACCAATCGTCGACGAGCTCGTAGTCGGAGCGGGGGAGGAGCAAGGTGAACATGTCCTGCGGCTTGCCTTCTTCCTTGGGAGCGAACGCGCCGAGAAATGCCCATTGGCAGTGATCCGAGCCGCTCGAAAAGCCCCATTTCCCGCTGAGCCTGTATCCACCTTCCGCTCGAGTCACCTTGCCCACGGGCATGTATGAAGAAGCAATGAGCGTGTCGAACCCGTGCGGGCCTTCCCACACGTCTCTTTGCGCCGGCTCGGCAAAGAGCGCGAGCTGCCAATTGTGTACACCAACCACGCCGAGCACCCACGCAGTCGACGGGCACGCCGATGCCACCTCGATGGCGGCGTCGAAAAACTCGATGGGATGGCACTCATAGCCTCCCCATCGCGTCGGTTGCAGCATGCGAAAGAAGCCCATGTCCTTGAGCTCCCGGATCGTCTCGTCGGGGATCACCCGGTCTGCGTCCGCCTTTGCGTTGCGTTCGCGAAGAATGGGCTTGATATCGCGGGCAAGCTCGACGAAATCCCGCTCTTTTGCCGTACACATGGGCTGGTTCCTCGCTACTCGGCGGCGTCGGCAGCTTGGCTGCGCGGTGTGTAGAACTGCGCATACCAGCGGCGAAACTCTCCGATCGGGCCGTCGCCATCGCATAGGATGGGCCGATCCAGATAGATCTTGTTTTCCCAGATGCGCACGTCTTGCAGGTATCCGTCGCGCATGTTGTCGATGAAATGATCGATCAGCTCGTCCGTCATGCCCTTGGTGGCCTTCATCGAGACACCAAATCGCAGCATGACGCGCTCCTCGTCGATCGGGGTGTGGGCGTTGATGATGACCCCGAGGCCTTTGCCGTGCATCTTCGTGACTTGATAGGCAGGACCGTAATAGGTGGCAGTCGATTCGAATTCGTCCTTGCCTCCATGAACTGGATACGCGATTGCCTTGATCTTCTGCTGTCCCACGTGCCCGTCATAGGTGTTGCTGAACGAGCCCGGAATCGGATGCGTGTTGTGCACCGGGATGAAGTGCCCGGCGTCTGCGAGATTCTCGGCAATGGCGAGGGGCGGCGTCTTGATCTCGAGCTTTGCGTAGCGCCAAGGAAGGAATTCTGGATCCTCCCATTCCTCGAGGACCGGAATCTCCCAGTCGGGCTGACCCTTTTCGCGATCGTGCCACACGAAGATCATCCCGTTGCGCTCGCGCACCGGCCAGCACGCCACGGCTGCTTTCGGCGGAACGCGCTTTGCATATGGGATCTCGACGCACTTGCCCGTCCCGTCGAACTTCCATGCATGGAACGGACAAACGATTCGCTCGCCTTCGATTTTGCCGCCGTGTCCGAGATGCGCGCCCATGTGAGGGCAGTATGCGTCGAGCACTTTCGGCTCTCCCGACTCGGTGCGAAACAAGACCAGCTCCTGGCCAAACCGTTTGAGAGGCACCACTTGGCCGGGCGCGAGCTCGTCGGAGAACATCAACAGGAACCAACCCCTCGCAAAGCCTGCCCACGGGTTCGTCTTCGTTTCGTCGGTCATATCGCGGCTCCCATCGTCGCGCAGGAGCCAGGCTTAGGCCGCACGACTAGAACGTGTTTCACTAGAACATGTTTCAATTCTCATGCCAGGGCAAGCGGTCGGGAACTGCGCCGTTTTCATTGAGTTTTTGAGCTAAGGGTGACGCAAAAGCTGCGCCACTTGGCTTGGTCGCGCATATCTTGCGCCACTTGGAAGAGATCCGATGTCAACGTATTGACCAAAAAAATATGGACAGTATGTAGACAGCTATGGACCGGTGCAGCCGACCGAAAGTCGTCATCGCGGGAGCCTCAGGCTTCGTCGGGCAAGCGCTCGCGCCCGTTCTGGAGCGCTCTTTCCACGTGATCGGTCTTTCCCGTTCGGTGCGGGAGCCGGGCGGCGGCTTCGCTGAGTACCGCTCCTGCGATCTCTTCTCTTTGAAGGAGGCCGAGGACGCCCTGCAGGGCGTCGAGTATGCCGTTTACCTCGTCCACAACATGATGCCCTCGACTCGATTCACGCAGGGCGACTTCGCAGATCTCGACGTGGTTTGCGCCGACAACTTCGCGCGCGCGGCTGCGGCGGCTGGTGTGAAGCAAATCGTCTTTCTGAGCGGTCTGCTTCCAGAGGGCACCGAGCTGTCCAAGCATCTCGAGAGCCGCTGCGAGGTCGAGAAGACCCTCGCCGGCCACGTGGTGCCGCTGACGACCTTGCGGGCGGGTTTGATTCTGGGCGGGCGCGGCTCCTCATTCCAGATCATGGCGCGGTTGGTCGAGCGCCTGCCCGTGATGCTGTGCCCGCGGTGGACCGATGTCCGGACACAGCCCGTCGCACTGTCCGACGTGGTGCAGATGATCGGCGGCGTCATCGGTCGAGAAGAGCACTACGACCGCGTGTACGACATCGGTGCGCCCGACGTGGTCACGTACAAACACATGATGGCCATGACCGCCGCAGCCATGGGGAAGCGGCGAATCCTCATCCCTTCCCGGTTCATGTCTCCGGGGCTGTCTCGTCTATGGGTGACCCTGATCACGGGCGCGCCCAAAGCCCTCGTCGCTCCGCTCGTCCAGAGCCTGAGGCACGAAATGATCGTGCGCGACGCTGGCCTGGCCGAGCAACTGGGAATTGAGCGCACACCCACTCGAGAGGCGATCCGCCAGGCGATAGCCGAGACCGACGGCTCGTCCCCACACGCGTTTCGAGGTGCCAGGTCGCGTGAGCGTTTGGTTCGCTCGGTTCAACGGATGCAGCTACCCGCAGGCTGGACGGCCCAGCGGGCAGCCGCCGAGTACTTGCAATGGTTGCCTCGCTTCCTCCGTGCGTTTCTTCGCGTCGATGTCCCCTCGCCGGATTGCTTTCGTTTCATCCTGGAGCCTTTGCGCGCGCCACTGCTCGAGCTCACGCGAGCACCGGGCCGCAGTAGCTCGGATCGTCAGCTGTTCTACGTCACCGGAGGCCTTCTCTCCCAGACCCACGGGAAACCTCGTTTCGAGCTCCGCCAAGTGCTCGGAGGCCGGACGCTGTTGACGGTCGTTCACGACTACGAGCCTCGTTTGCCATGGCTCGTCTACATCCTTTCGCAAGCGGTCTTCCATCGCTGGCTGATGAGCCGCTTTGCAAAGCACCTCTCGCACGCCACCACAACCATTCCGGTGCGGAGCGGGTACTCGATGACAGAGCACGAAAGATGGATGTAAGCACCACCACGCCATTCATCGTCAGGCGAATCGACGTGTTCCAATGTAGCGAGTACCCGCGTCCGCTCCATTCATCAACGGCACAACCATGAACGACAACGTGGAAGAAATGAGCGGACTCTATCCCATGCGCGTCGTAGCACGCCTCACCGGCCTTACTGCCGACACCATACGCGTCTGGGAGCGACGATATGGTGCGGTCGACCCGGACCGGACGGAAGGCAACAAGCGCAGGTACACCGGCGCGCAAGTGCGGCGGCTGGTGCTGCTTCGGCGCGCCACGGAGCTCGGACATTCGATCGGCCAGGTTGCGCGCCTCCGGGACGACGAGCTCCGGCGTCTCATTGGCGAGACGGGCCCCGACATTGGGAGCAAGGTCTCGCTCTACGCAGCGATCGTGGAAGATTACATGCACGCCATTTTTGACTATGACGTTCAGCGCGCCGAGTCGATCTTGACCCGTACCGCAGCCATCTTGCCTCCCATGACGCTCACATTGGAGGTCATCGTGCCGCTCCTTCGCCGTATCGGAGAGTCCTGGAGCTCGAACGAGCTCCGGATCTCCCACGAGCACATCATCTCCGGTCAGTTGCGTAGCTTGCTCGGAGCGCTGCTGCGGCATACCGATCCCGTCGCTGGCGCGCCGCGCGTCATCGTGGCGACCCCTTCCAATCACTTGCACGAGTTTGGCGCCATCATCGGAGCATTCATGGCGGCAAGCCGCGGTTTCGAGCCCATCTACCTGGGCACGCACATGCCCTTCGACGACATCGCCGAAGCCGCCGATCAAAGCGGCGCGGTCCTGATTCTCCTCAGCATTGCGAGAGATTGTGAGCCTGGCGAGCGCGAGGCATTGATCGCGGGCATCGAGCGCCTCGCGCACAAACACGAGGTCTGGCTCGGTCTTCCCGAAGGACATGAGCTATCCGACCGTCCGCTCTCCGCGCGGATCATGCACCGGTACGAGGATTTGGATGCTGCGCTGATGAGACGCCCGGTCGAGTCCGCCCAGCGCTTGGGGTGAAGAGCGACGAAAGCCGGTCTATCCGCGGGCGTTCTCCTCTATACTCCGGCGATGCCCAAAGCCCTTTTCTGGGTCGGTTGCTGGATTGCAGCCATCGCTCTAGGAGCCTGCGGCGACGATGAGCCCACGCCGGAGCTCCGTCGGGTGGTCACCGCCGATTGGCTCAATCAATCACTCACCGTGCTCGACTACGAAAAGCTCGTGGATGGACAGAGCGATGCGGCCGGAGCGATTGTCGGCACCATCGATCTCTCTCCGTGGGAGCCTGGGCCGATCGAGGTCGAGCTGACGCCGGACGGAAAGACCGCAGTAGTCTCGGTAGGTCCCGCGTTCTTCGACGGTCTGCCCAGTCTCGTCGGACGTCCCGACATTCCCGCCGGGGGCACGCTACTCATCGTCAATTTGGAATCCGGAATCGCCGATCAGGTACAAACCGAAGACGTTCCGCTCGGCATCGCCGTCAGCCCCGATGGCACACGCGCCTACACCGCCAACTACGGTACGGAGGGGGCCCGCGGAGACAGTCTCTCCGTGATCGACATTCCCGGTCGCCGCCTCATCGACGAGATCACTGTCGGAAACGGCCCGGAGCAAGTTGCGTTGAGCGCTGACGGCTCGCTTGGAATCGTGAACGTCGTGAGTCAGGGCGGCGTCCGCATCTTTCAGACGTCCGATGTCGCCGGAACGATGACCGATGTGCTTGCGACGGGCGATGATCCCTCGGATGTGTGCTTTTTGGATGGCAACGATCGCGCCGTCGTCGCCAACACCTTCAGCTTCACTGTCACGCTCATCGACACGTCCGATCCGACCAGCCCGAGCGTGATCGGCGACGTCTCCCTAGAAACCGGGGTTCCATACGGGCTCACGTACGTGCCTTCGCGCGCCGAGATTCTGGCACCGATGGGTGCCACCGCGCCCGGCGTGCCGACCAGTTTGATCGCGATCGCCAAAAGCGAAGATGTTCTGACGCCCGCCGCTCCCATGCAACTCGCAGGGGAGAACTTTCCACTGGGTGCAGCAGCCGACGCCGAGGGCGCCTTCGCGTTCGTGGCGCACATCGTCGATCACGAGCTCTCCATCATCGACCTCGCAACCAGACAGACGCGATCGATCCAATGGCTGAGCGGACCCGGTCCGTCATATGTTGCGGTTCAGCCCTGAACGTACGATCCGATCGCAGCCGTCATTCCGTTGATGACGGAACATGGGCTCTTGGCGCTCGCCCCGCCTATATTGAAACGTGGAGAAAGAGGGGGGTCTTTTTCTCATTTGGGGGTTGAGAGATGTCTGTTCTTCGTCGTTGGGGAGTCCTTGGTTTCGTGTTGGCTGCATTGTGGATCGCGCCCGGCAAAGCACGTGCCTTCCCAGACGAGCCCTACAGCCTCGACGAAGGTAACAAGGCCCACACCAAGCGCTTCCATGTTCTCGGCGAGCTCGGCCTGTTTGCGGGCAAGCGCGGCCAGCCCGGGGGAGGAGACGATCGCTCCGTCCTTCTCATCAGCCCGCTCTTGGAGATGCGTCTGCAGCTAGCCTACAGCGCCCTCATGCAGGTGGTTTGGGGCATGTCATACGCGAACGTAGACCTCGAGGATGCGCAAGCCGAGAACACGTTTCGCTTTGGAAATCCGTACATAGCCTTTCACTACCAGGGCAAGAAAGAGCAGTTCTCGTATCGAGTCGGCCTGGGCGCCACGATTCCCGCGGCAACCGTTCCAGACGATCCGAACGACCAGGCGACCGCAACGGAAGCCTACCAGTTGGCCGCAGCGATACGCGGCAACAACATGTTTTGGCTTTGGGATCCGCACACCGTGAGTGTCATCGTTCCGGCGGCGGTGGAGCGCGGTAAGCCCAGCGGATTTCTCTGGGGTGCGTATCTCGACACCGGTGTTCTGATCAAGCTCAACGACAAGAACCCCCGCACGTCGAAGACGGATTTCATCATGCAGATGGCTGGCATGATGGGTTACCAGGCTACCGATTGGCTGCGCGTCGGCTCGCGTTTCAGCCTGGTCCTGATCCCCAAGTACAGGGAGGCCAACACGCAGCTCGCGGTCGAGCCATTCTTGCGCTTTGGCAAAGACAATGCCTTCGGCGCAATTCGGGTGAACATCAACCTCGACAACCCGAACGGTTTTTCCTTCGACTCCCGTCAGGTCTGGGGCTTGCGGGTCGGCGGCGGCGCCTCGTTCTAGAGCGCCCCCGCTACACGAAGATCGGAAGGTCCTCGCCAGCGAGCGGGAAGGCTGCCTTGTAGTCGTCGGGCACGCCCGCGAGGTCGCGCAATGCGCGGTGCACGTGGGCGATGGAAAGCCTCGTTCCTTGGGCCGTATCCGGCGAGCCGGTCGGTTGAAGCGTCACCGGATCGACCAGGTAGAGCCCGTGCCGATCGTCCGTCCCGCCGATCACGCGGTTTCCGGGGATGCCCGGGCCCATCATCATCATGCTGCTGATCGGCCAGTGGTCCTTGCCGTTGCCATTGTTGTAGCCGGGCGTGCGGCCGAAGTCCGATCCCATCACGATCGCGACCTTGTCGGCAATGCCCATCCGCTCCGCCTCCTGCATGGCGAAGCTGGCGCCGTTCACGAAGTCGATGAGGCGCGGCAGATGATCGTTGTCATGGTTTCCATGGGTGTCGAATCCGCCTAGGCTCACGCTGACGCTCACCGACAGCCCTGCCTGATACGCCGCCAACGCGACTTGAATCTGCCTCTCGATCTGGCTGTCGGAGAAATCTTCCGGCAGCGATTCGGAGACGCGTTTGAGGTCGTCTTGCCCGAGCCTTGCCAGCATGAGCTCGTTTTGACCGTCCCAAATGCGCGGCAGGCGCTGCTTGCCTTGCAGCCTCAAGAGGCGAAGCTGCTGCTCCCGTTGCACGATGCCCGGCACGTCCGCATGCCCGAAGTAGTTCTCGTCCGAGCCGGTCGGATCCGGTCGGGCAGGGAACGCCAGATTGTGCAGAAGGCCGCCATCGCCGAGAGGCACCGCATTGGTGACGCCCTGCGTGTCGAGGTAGCCGCCGTAGCCGATCAAGGGCATGGGAAGGTTGGGGCCATGGGTCGCCGCGATCAGGGCGCCGATGGGGGGATGTCCCTCCGCAGTTCGTCCGCTCCAGGTGCCACGGGTTCCCTGGTCGTGACCATTGGTCCCGGTATCCATGCCGTTGATCACCAGGAGACGCTGGTAGTGCGTCTGAAAGAAGGCATCGAGCGCCGTTTGATCGTCGCCGAGCGGCGCATAGCGAATGTTGCCTGCTGTCCGGATGTCGTCCCTCGAGAAGCGGCCCATGGGGTCATTTTCGTTCTCGCTGGCGCGTCCCTTGGGGTCACACAGGTGGGTCGGATCCCACCCGCCGCCGGCATGCATGAATATCCAATACGTCCCCGTGTATGCCGAGCTGGTGATCGACTGCGCACGGCTGCGCAGCGGATCCACGACAGACGGCAACACGCATGTCAACCCGGCCCAGCTTGCAATACGTAAGAAGTCTCGGCGATCCACGGCTAGTCCTCCCTCACTCGTACAAGAACTGGTAATCGGACAGCAGATAGCTGACCGCGGCCATCCAAGCGCGCAGCGTGTAGTCCTGGTCCCGACCGATGCGCCGCCCATCGGGGAGCGATTCACCGGTGTTTCGGTCGTTGAAGAGCCGGCATGGCTCCGCCAACTCTTCGGAAACCGTTCCGCTGGCCAAGCCTTCACGGCCCAGACTGTAGGCCTCCATCAGCACGCCCACGGTGGCGTCGATCTCCGGATCGTCGCTCGAGAGCTCCTCACCCGAGATCCGCGCATGCAAGTGCCGAACGTTGTCCCGCACCTGGCTGGACGCCTCCGAAAGCGGCGTGTCGCGATCGATGTAGGGGAACAGCAATCGCTGATTGGCGGGCTTTGAGAAATCGTACGGAACGGCCGAGCACGCGACCTCGTATGCCATCCGCTGCGCAAGGCTTGCCATGACACCATTAGGCTCCGTGACGCGCTTGGTGACCAAATCTGAATCGATACCGCCGTAGAAGATGCGGTACTGCCTCAGCAGGTAGTCCTCCTGATCGGGTCGCCGCCGCCAACGCACGCCGGTGGTTGCCTCGATCTTGCGAGACAGATGCTCGGGTGTGAGGAGTCGCGCCGTCCCGAAGGTCGATAGCTCGATCTCCATTTCGGAGGTCAATGGCGCGGCGTTCTTCGCGCGGAAGTAAGGGGTCAGCACGATCTCCCGCACCAACAGCTTGAAGTTGTAGCCGCTGTCGATGAAGCGCCGCTGAATGGTTCGCAGAATCTGTTGTTGCAGGTTGTAGGCGCGCTCGAGCGCGGGATCGACATCTGGATCGATTTGCGGCTCTTCATCGGGAAGTGGCGGAGGCGGGGGAGGCGGCGTCTCGTCCGTGCCCCCGGCGCCACCCGCGCCGCCCATGCCCGCAACGCCTCCGGCACCCCCGGCGCCACCAGCACCACCGAAGCCGCCCATACCGCCGATACCGCCATCCGGATCCATCGTCGGGTCGACCATGGGATCGGGATCGACGACGGGATCCTGAAGCGCATCCTCCGCCATCTCAGGCGTCATCGCTGCCGCGATGTCGAGAACTTTTTGACCGGTCAGACCCTCGAACACCGTCTTGACGGTGGCTTGGGCAAATCGCGGATTCTCCGCGAGCCGGCTCGCGAACCACTGCAGCGCTCGCTTGCGGTCGCGGTCCGGCAACGTTTCCCCATTGAAGCCGGGCGGCAAGATGTAGTCCGAATCGAACCATTCGCCGCGCCCGCTGTACTCGCCGCTTTCGTTCCAGTTCATGAAGAGGCCCGCCACCGGGTCCATCGTCGTGTGACAAACCGTGCAGTTCGGATTGGTCAGCGTCGGGTTCTCTCCGAAGTCCGCGCTGGCGTCGACGGGCCGGTTGCCGAACTGGTTGATGTCGATGTCGAGGAAGAACCAATATGCCATGCGCGAGCGATGACGGTTGATGTTCGTGTCGCTCGTCGGGAAGCGGTTCAGGAACATCGCAGAGGTCAGAATGCCGGCGTGCGGGATGCCCGGGATTTGAACCTCTCGAAAGCGTTCTGGGTTCTCGCCGATTCCGAGCGGAACGTCCGACATGCCGATCAACGAGAGCGCCGAGTACCCGTTGGCCATCGTGTAGTTCGCAGTGAGAATTTCGGTGAAGGGCTTTTCGTTTCGGACGACGTGTGCGATGAGCTCGAGCGGCTCACGCGCCAGTGAGTCGTTGGTGAGCTCCGCCTTTTCCTCGTCGTCCGGGTACTTTCGTTCGAACCACCGGAGATTTGGATACACCTCTTCGTCGAGAAGCTCGATCGCGTTCTCGCGGCCGAGGTACTTGTCCGTGAGGAAGTGATCGTTGTAGAGCTCGATCACGCGCTGGGAGAAGCGCTCGTCGCGCATGATTTCCGCGAGGGATGCCTCGAGGCCCTGCTGTCCGTGCTCCGCGGTGATTTGCTGCTGTCGCTCGGTCGGCAGCTTGCCCGTCAGCTCGAGGCTCGCCTTCCGCAGCGTCTCCGTCCAAGAGAGCAGCTCGAGGGTGCCCTCGTAGGGGTTGGCGAAGCCCTCCGATGGCGGACAGGCGTTCATGTTCTGGGTCGAGCAACCTCCGAAAAGCGTCGGCTCGCTCTTGCAGCCGGACATGGACATCGCCGCCCCCAGCAGCAAGACGAGAATCCCAACGCTCAGGTCGCGATGGATGCGCCAATGACTGTTCTGCACAGCCACAGGTTAACACGCTAAAACAACCCTAGGGGACTATAATTTCAGTGTATTGCACTACTAATCCGTCAGAAAGCACTCCTTCCGGGTGTAATTAATTTGTAATTCGTCTTGCACCTCCGCTCCAACGTGCGATGATTATTTAGGAAAGTGGGATTGGAATTTTCTTATGAAACAGTTGAAAGGGCCTTTCCCATTGTGTGAAATAGAATAGCAATTTTACACCTCACACGGATCGGAGACGCATGCTTTATACACGGATGAACTTGGTTCGATCGACGCTTGCAATCGTTTGCGGCTTGGCTCTCAACGCCTGCGGAGAGAGCGATACTGGGCAGCCATTTGCTGCAAACTTGGTCTACTGCGACAACCCAGAAGCAGCCGCGCCATCGTGCTCGTCGGGCGGCTACTCGCTTGCCGACGACTCGGCGCTTCGCGCGAAGCTCGCAGGCTGCGCCGCGAACGGCTGCCACGGCGCGCTCTCTGCCACGACTTGGACGCTGGATCTATCGGGATCGGTTGAGGACGCGCTCGTCGCCCTGACGACGTACGCTGACCGTAGCCCTTACTTCCTCGTCGACGACTTGGATCCCGATTGCAGCCAGATGCTGAGCGAGGTCACGAGCAAGCCCGTGGGAGTGCGCATGCCGGCTACTGGCAACTACTGGAGCGCCGCGGAGACGGACTGCTTCCGTTCGTACCTGCACGAGCTGTATCCGCAGTAGTACCCGCCAGCGAGCTGCGCGCTCAGCCGTGCTCGGCTCGCCGGATGCCGAGGTTGACGATCTTCTGGAGCAACGCGGGGTAGTCGATGCCGGCTGCCTGCGCCGCGCTCGCGAACTCCTCTCCCTCGGCGATGTCGGGGTTGGGGTTGGCCTCGAGAAAATAGAGCTCGCCAGATTCGCTGAGCCGGAAGTCGATCCGCACGTATCCGTCGGTACCGAGCCGCCGGCAGATCCGTCTCGCCAATGGCCTGATGCGTCGCTCCACCTCTTCGGGGAGCTTTCGGGCGCGCCCGATCCGCACGCCGTATTTCTCCTGGTAGCCGAGGTCCCATTTGACCTTGCGTGTGGCAATCTTGGGAGCGTCCTCTCGGACTCTGTCTAGGAAGAGCTCCCAGGTGGGAAGCACTCGCAGTCGATGGTTGCCGAGGACGGCCGCATAGAGCTCACGCCCTTCGATGTACTGCTCCACGACGGCGTCGGTCTGTATCTTGTCGTGGATGAACGCCACCCGTTCTTCGAGCGCCTTGTCGTTGTAGACCACGGACGCCTGCGCGATGCCGTAGCTCCCTTCCTCGATCAACGATTTGACGATCAGCGGGAACTCCAAACGGCTGGGCCTAGAGATCTTCCGATATCTGGGGAACACCTTGAATCGCGGAACGTGAATCCGATGATAGGCCAAGACTTTCTTCGAAAGTGCCTTGTCACGCGCCAGCAAGAGCCCGCGCGGGTTGCAGCCGGTGTAGGGTGTACGCTGGAGCTCCAGGTAGCCGACGACGTGCGTATCGAACATCGCCTCGCCGCCAAACTCCTCGAGGAGATTGAAAACGACGTGCGGCGCGAACTCCTCGATGGCGGTCCGAAGTGGCGTGAGCTCGTCGCCGAGGCCTACCATCATCACTTCGTGTCCCAGGAACCGCAACGCTTCGCGAACGTCGAACTCGGTTTGAAAAGGAGCAATCTCGGCAGGGGAAAGCTTGCTGATGTCTTCCGGCGGGATGAGGCTTTCGTGAACGAGAACGATGATTCGCCGTCGCTTTACAGTGGGTGCCATGTGTCCCGCCGGTGCAGAAGGTGCACCGTGTGCACCGCCAACATGATCGCAATGTCGAGCTTCGTTTGACGCTCCCCTCTGGTCAGCCGAAGCCGTAGCTCGCGGCATCGGCCGATCATATCACGAAGCACCTGATCGACGGTGAACTGGTATTCGCCCGTGAAGAGCGCAATCTGTTCGCGGATTTGGCGCCTATGGCGACGCAGGAAGGAAGCGGCGGTTTCGTTGTTCCTGTATCTCGGGGAATCGCTGAAGATCTTGAGCAGATCCCGATCGTATTCCTCGCTGAAGCCTGGGCTGTAGTGCGCCTGCCGCCGCTCGTAGTGAGCTCGCAGCGTGTAGCGGAGTCGAGAAAGCGAGTAGGGTCGCGCGCGGGTACGCACCGGCGGCTTCTTGTCGGCGAGATCGGTAGCGAGCTCTTCTACATATTTGAGCTTCCGCAGCGCGGGCCAGCCCTCGTATTGCTTGCGCCAATGTGAGCGGGGCGCGAGCCAAACCGCAAACGTTTCCGCGAAGTCCTCCACTGGATGAGCCTGCGCGTACCAGCCGTCGAGGTGCTCTACGAAGCTCTTGCTGACAGGATTGGGTCGATAGAATTCCGGATACGGGTCCGTTGCGTGTCCGAACATCCGTTGCCAACGCTTCCGGCGCTGCAGGTTGTAGGCATGCTGCAAAGCGTGGCCTGCCTCGTGGCGCAGTAGGCGCATGCATTCCGTGCGCGTTCCACCTTCAACTTCGAACATCATCTGTCGTTCGAGGCGGATCAAGCGTGGATGCGCCAGATAGAAGGGAATGCCGATGCCCGGAATGCCGTCGGGTGAGCACCACTCGTCCGCGAGCCACGCGTGCGGACGAAAGCGGTGAAGCCCTCTGGCGTCTAGCTCTTCGTGCAGCCGCTCGACACAATCTTCGAGCCAGGTGCCTGAAAGAGTCAGCCCCAAATCACACAGGCGAACGTCCAGGAGCTCCTCGGTTGGCAGGCCTTTCCAATCGACGGGCACGACGTGCGCAGCTTGAAGGATCCATCCTCTCACGACAACAAGTGTTTGACCGCTCGTCGAGCGATCACCATGGCAGTCGCTCACCGTTGGCGTGCCAGAACCCACCCGATGTCTCGAGCTTCAGGTCGTCGATGCGTGAGATGAGCCCCGCCACGGCTTCTTCGACTGGGATGCCGTGATGACCCGTCATGCGGGTCGCGACCATGCCTGGGTGCAGCAGGGCGACGGCGATTCGCTCGCTCCGAAAGTCGTGGGCGAGATTCACGCCGGCCATGTTCAGAGCTGCCTTCGACATGCGATATCCGTAGTACCCCCCGGACCCATTGTCGCCGATGGAGCCCATCCGGCTCGTCATGAGAATTACCTTGGAGCCGCTGTGCAGGTGTTCGTGCAAGATCGATGTCACCAAGAGCGGACCCAGCGTGTTCACCTCGATCTGCCTTCGAATCCCGTCGAAATCGAGATCGTGGAACGGCTCGTTGAGCATGATGCCCGCGTTGTTGATCAGTATGTCGATTTCGGCGTCGCCGAGCTCACGGGATACCATCTCGAGCGCATCCTCGTCCGTGACATCGACTCTCTCGATGATCCGAATGCCGAGCTCGCGCAGCTCAGGGCCGGCCTTTCGACACAAAGCGATGACCTCGTCGCCCCGGCCGCTGAGCTGACGGGCGAGCTCCAAGCCAATGCCGCGGTTCGCGCCCGTGATTACCACTCTCGCCATGATCCTCTCCTCCTGCAGCAGGATCATAGCGCTCCACGAGCGTTGTCCAGCCCGATCCGATCACCAGACGGGCACGCAAAGCCGTTCGCCTGCGATCAGCTCGCAGCCGAAGCCCGACGCGACGTCGCAATCGGCGTCGATGATGCAGCGTTCGACGCAGATTCGTGAGGTCACGGGGCCTCCAAGCCAGACGTGGTCGATGCAGGCGCCTGGCAGCGCATTGAACTCGGAAAAGGGACAGTCGAGATCATCGAAGCATCCAACCGTGCAAATGGCGTTGACGTACTCGGTGTACCGATCGGCCGGCAATGCGAGCTCCTCGCAATAGTTCCCAGCGTAACAGTCGACGTCGGAGTAGCAGGTTTCGTACATGTACGATTTCGGCCGAGGCTCGTAGAAGTCGTCGTCGTACTCCCCCACGAAGATGCAACCCGAGAGCAATGAAGCGCAGAGCGCAGCTACAAACCATGGCAAGCGTGGATCGATTCGAAACGGCATGGCAAACGTCTCCTCAGGGGATAGACGCTCGGCTGCGCCGTCGATTCAATCGCCATCTTTTTACTGCGAAACCGCTAAATCGTGACGTGCACGACGTGGCCTTCGTAGGCTGCAATACCTTCGTCGACCTTCTCGCCCAGCTTCCGCGCCAATACCACCAGGGCGCGCGCAATGGCGAGCTCGTCGCCGATCATGGGCCGGTTCGGGTCTTCGGGATTTCGGCGGGCCTTGCCGACTCCCACAAGCTCACTGCCGTCGATGGTGAGGCGCGCCGTCGCATCCGTCGCATGACCCTCCTCGACGACGTCCACTTTCACGGTGAATGTCTTTTTCGCGGACATCGGATACCTCCTCGAGCGAGAAAACAGCATAGGGGAAGTATGCCGTTTCCGTCCACGACTATCGCAATGCCCCTCGAGAGGCCGCAGTCTCGCGGAGCTTGGCGTGCGCGTCCGGCGTTGACGTGCCACCGTAGCGCGGAAACCGGGCAGTCAGAGGAGAGTGAGCCATGCGTTCATCGCGTTTCGTTCTAGTTGGTGTTGCGCTGACCATCCTCGCATCCGCGTGCAAGGGAAGCGATACGTCGGGCGGTGAGTGGACCGTGGATGCGGGCGCGCTGAAGTTGCGCGTGAGCGATTCGCCGTGGAACATGACCTTCTTCGACGGAGAGGGAAGCGTAGTGCTGGTCGAGCACGGGGGAACGGGGGACGGGCCTACCGGAAGCCTCGCATTGCACATCGGTGAGCCGCCTCTCGGAAACGGGCAGCAACCCGCCTTGCCTCCGCTTCAAGATGGAAAGCCTGCAACGCCACCCCCGCGCGACACCGGCTGGGCTCATGCCGTCGCCGTCGAGTCGTCGCGGTACGAGGCCGAGTCCTACGTTGCCACGATTGCCACCTCGCAGGCGGATCGCAAGCTCGAGCTCGTCGCGACCCCGTCGGCCGATGGGGTCATCGAAATCACGGTGAGGCCTCAGAGCACCGAGGGAGTGCAGGCGCTCGGCATCGCTTTCGTGGCAGCGCAGGAGGAGCGCTTCGTGGGCTTCGGTGAGCGCAGTAACGCGGTCAATCAAGCCGGCTGGACTCTGGAGCACTACGTCGCTGACGGGCCCTACTACGACGAGGCGGAGTACACCATCATGGGCGCCGTCCTTCCCGATTGGGGTACGCGGTGGCGACCCGATACGACCTATTTCCCGATTCCGTGGCTCTTGTCCTCACGCGGGTATGGCGTTTTGGTCGACAACGACGAGATGAGCTATCACCGCGTCGCGTCGGAGACCGCGGAGGCGTGGAGCGTCGAGGTCGAAACGACCGAGCTTCGATTTCGCGTGTTCGGCGGACCCACGCCGGCAGATGTGTTGCGCCGTTATACCGATGCGGTCGGACGGCAGCCTGCGGACTACGCCCCCTGGTTCTTCGGGCCGTGGCTGCAGACGGAATCCGACGCCCAAATCGAAGAGTTTCGTGCAGCCGACGTGCCGACTTCCCTCAACGCGACGTACTTGCATTACCTGCCGTGTGGAAGCCAGCAGGGAAGGGAGCAAGATCAGGAGATCAGAACTGCCGCGAATCACGCCATGGGGGTAGCCATTCATACCTATTTCAATCCCATGATCTGCGTCTCATACGAATCGGCGTTCGATGACGCCGAAGCGCAGGGCGCGCTCATCGAGCATGCGGACGGCGAAACCTACATCTACGAGTACTGCAGCAACGTCGGAAGTTGCTTCGAGGTCAGTCAGTTCGATTTCGCCGCGCCCAACGGCGTCGCTGCGTACCAAGCGTTGACCGACGAAGCAATTGGCCACGGATACGACGGATGGATGGAAGACTTTGGCGAGTACACGCCCCTCGACGCGGTCTCGTCGAGCGGGGCCACGGGAACGGAGTTTCACAATCGCTATGCCCGCGACTACCATTGCGGCGCGTACCAGGCGACCGCCGAGGTGGACAAGCCGCTGGCGCGATTTACGCGCTCGGGCTGGGCCGGCTCACCCGCATGCACACCGATCGTTTGGGGAGGTGACCCGACGTCCGGTTGGGACTACGACGGGCTAGAATCCTCGATCTATCAAGCGCTTTCGATGGGCACCTCGGGAGTCGCAATTTGGGGCTCCGACATTGGAGGCTTCTTCCAACTCGGACGCGCCCTCAGCGACGAGCTGTTCGACCGCTGGATCGCCTATGGCGGCCTTTCCGTGGTGATGCGAAGTCAGAAGAACGGGGTGCAGCTGCCCGAATACGATCGCCCTCAACCGTGGGACGAGGCGCATCGACCCGTTTGGCGCTTGTACTCGAAGCTCCATACGCAGCTCTACCCGTACGTTCAGGCGGCCGCCGAGGACTACTACGCGACAGGAAGGCCGATCATGCAGCATCACGTGCTGGCGCACCCGAGCGATGCGCAAGCCACTGCCCGCGACGATCAATACATGTTCGGTCCGAGCATTCTGGTTGCCCCCGTATACGTGGAGGGCGCGGTGGAGCGGGAGCTCTACTTGCCCGAAGGCACCTGGGTCGAGTGGTGGCGTTCGGTGGTCTACGGAGAGGAGGGTGGCACCTTCAGCATGGCCGCACCGACGCTCCATGAGGGCGGCGCGCCGCTCACGGTCTCGGCGCCCCTCCCGGAGATTCCCATGTTCATCGAGGCGGGCGCCGTGATTCCGATGCTCTGGCCCGACGTGTTCACCCTGGCCGAGTACGGCGATGACCCCACGATCGTACATGCCTCCGATCGCGACGATCGCCTTCACGTGTTGGCGTTCCCGCGCGGGGAGACATCAGGCAAGCTCTATGCGGACGGGCAGTGGAGCAGCGTGGAAGGCGAGGGCGCCTGGAGCCTAACCTTGCACAACGCAAGGCAACGCACCATTCACCTCGAAGCCTCGATGCGTGCTCTGAATCAGCCCTTCGACGTATGCGGTGCGTCTCTCGACGGCGTCCCGCTCTCGGAGGACGACTGGTCCTACGACGAATCGACCGGTACCTTCGAAGCCACCTACGATACCGACTCCGGCATTCTCCAGGTCACCGGCTGTTGAGGATCTGTGCGTTTGGAGTGGCGTGGCGGGCCGCCCGCAATGCCGAGTAGACGCAGTCCGCAATCGACAAACCGCTGACGTATTGGCGGGAGCAGACGCCTACTGCGTTTCTTCCCGCCGCATACAGTCCCGGCACCACACCGCCTTGCTCGCTCAGCACCTGACCGGTCTCTTCGTTTACCGCGAGCCCTCCGAGTGTCATGACGGCGCATAGGTGGCGCTTCGATCCGAGAGAGCAATCGATGGCGTAAAAGGGGCCCTCCCGCATCGGGTGCATGCTCCCGCGGTCCTTGCCGAAAGGGTCGGTGGTCCGTCCTTCTGCCGCCGCGTTGTACTCTTCGAGCGTCCTTCGTAGCTGGTCGTGGGGCACGTGGAGCATTTTGGCGAGCGAGGCGACGTCCTTGGCTTTCTTGCAGTTGAAGTAGAGGTTCATGAGCGCAACGCCTCGTTGAAACCACTGAAGCCGGCCCGGCTTCGATTGATCGAGCGCTAGCTTCCGAAGATGCTCGTCGATGATCAGCGTTGCGATACCCTGGTTGTGCTCGACCATGGCCTCGCCGATCTTCGCGCCGTACCAGAGCTCGTTGGCAAAGCGTTTACCCTTTCCGTTGATCAGCATGCCTTCTGCAAAGGCGTTGGGTGGATACAAGAAGCGCCAAGCCGAAGCCCGGTGCATCTGATCGACTTTACCCCCCACGCTCTGTCCCAGCCGAATTCCAAGCCCGTCATCTCCTGCCGTCCCGAGGGCAAGCCCGGGGATGAACTCCGGCACGTGCTGCGCCACCATCTCCCGATTGAACACGAAGCCACCCGCACAGAGCACCACTCCCCGGCGACAGTGAATGCGCTTGGGCACCGAATGCTTCTCTTCGATCTCATCGCAGCGCCGCCGCAGCCGAGACGCAATCACCGGCGCCATCTTCGCGATGGACGTCTCCAAGCGATGCAGCCAGCGATGCATCTCCCGCCAAACGCCACCGGAGATGGCTCGGTACTCCGCACCGACGACACCACCCGTTCGGTCGACGATGAGACGGCTGACGGGGGCTTGCAGCTCGAAATGAACTCCTTTTGCGTGGGCCCAGGCGCGAAGCGGCTCCACGATGTTGGCTCCCGGAAAGGCGCCTCCGTCGGTTCGATGACCGCGTGGCGCTGGAACCGCATGGTCGCGGTACGGAGGAAAGGTCTCGTTTCCCGAGTAGTAGAGGTGGTACTCGTTCGTCGGATACGAGGTCTTGACGGGGCACAAGGTACCAAAGAACGGGACGCCACGGTCGGTCAGCCACCGCACGTTTTCTGGGCTCGTCTCGCAGAAGTCGCGCAGCGTGCGATCTGAAACCGCGTCTTGCACCTCCAGGGACAGGTAGCGGTACATGTTTTCCACCGTGTCCTCGACGCCTGCCTCTCGTTGTATGTGCGTGCCGCCGCCAGCGTAGAAGACGCCTCCGCTAATCGCGGTTGCACCTCCACCTTCGAAGCGCTCCAGCACGACGACGTCCGCTCCCCGCTCTCGCGCTTCAATCGCCGCGGTGATGCCGGCGGCGCCGAGCCCCACTACCACGAGGTCCGTATGGCCGTCCCACTCAGCGCCTTCCACGTCTTCGATTACGAGTGGCGTCAGGGTGAACATCTGGATTGCGCAAGCTAGCATGGCGGGTCAATCTCCGCAGCGACTGATGGAGCTAGCTGTCGATCCCAATGGCGTCGGTCCCGTATGCTTGGTGACCGGTGGAAACGGCTACGTTGGAAGACACTTGGTGCGCCGGTTGTTGGATCTGGGCTGCCAGGTGCGGGCGCTCGATTTGGCGCCTTTCGAGGGCGACCCGCGGGTGAGCAGCATCGTGGGTGACATTCGCCGGATGAGCGACGTGGGACCCGCCTGCAAAGGCGTGGATACCGTGTTTCACACGGCCGCCATCATCAACACCCTGACCCTCGCCCGCCCCAGCGTTCGCCGACAGGTATACGGCGTCAACGTCTTGGGGACCGAGTGCGTGATTCGCGCGTGCCGCGAAGCAGGGGTCAAGAAGCTGATTTTTACCAGCTCGATTACGGTCGCCGTCGACGGGCCGATCCGAGGAGGCGATGAAACGGCTCCTTACGTCGGCGCCAACGGCCTTCCCGATCTCTATTCGCAGACCAAGAGCTTGGCCGAAAAGCTCGTATTGGAAGCGGACGACCCCAATGGCCTTCGGACCGCGGCCATCCGGCCCGGCGGCGTCTGGGGACCGGGAGAAGGCGCCATCGTCGTACAGGATTTCATCGAGCACCTCGCCGCCGGACAGTTCAAAGCCATGATCGGCGACGGGCGTTCGGTCACCGACAACGTGCACGTCGACTCGGTGGTGGATGCCCATTTTCTGGTGGCCCAGAAGCTGACCGACGAGCCCGAGCGCGTGGGTGGCCAAGCGTACTTCGTGAGCGACGACGAGCCGACCAACCCCGTCACCTGGTACCGCCCGATCGTCGAGGGTCTCGGATATTCCTGGCCCAAGATGCACATTCCGCGTCCCCTGGCCTATGCGATTGCGTACGTCGGCGAGCTCATCCACTACCTCGGAGGTCCAGATCCGATGCTCACTCGCCGCGGCGTCCTGGCCGTCACGCAGGACGCGTCGTTCAGGATCGACAAGGCCCGCGCACACCTCGGTTATGCTCCGCGAACGAGCGCCGCCCGAGGTCTGCCCGAGCTCATGGACGAATTCCGGGCCACGCACGACCGCCTGAGGTCCGCATGATGATCAAGCTGATCTATCTGCTCTGGCCGCGGCGTCCGATGGAACGCGAGGAGCGACGCATCAACCTGCTCGAGAAGTGTGCCCCTCGGCTGCTCGAGGCAGGCGCGACATACCTGACGATCAACATCGACGACGATCATGCCGATGTCCCTTCGCCGACACCAACGACGAGGCTCACCGATCCATTCGTTGCCGAGGTGAGTATGTGGGTCGAAGATCTCGGACGTCGAGGCGTGCTTGAGTCGGTGTTGCTCGATGCGGATTTCGACATTGCCGGCTACCGGGTGACCGAGCATCTCTACACTGACTACGGCGGGAATCGTCACGGGAAGCATCGAGACTGGCCCGACGGCGAGCGTTCGCCCGTTATCGTCTCCGTGACTCCTCTAGAGCGTCCCAGGCGTATCCCCAAGGATCGCTGGATGAAGCATTGGTTCAATCGACAGGGCCCGATGTCCGAGGCCATGCAACCGAGAAGCCGCTACGTTCGCAACGTGGTGGAAGAGGTGTTGACGCCCGGGGCCGTCCCATACGAAGGAATCGTAGAAGAATCCTGGCCGTCGGCGACGCACGTCACGGACCCTTTCGTTTTCTATGGCGCGCGCAACCGGCTAGAGCTCATCAAGAACATGGCCGTCATGGCGCAAAGCGTCGCTGCCTTCCTTCCCATCTGGAAGATCACCAGCGTAACGATGAGCGAGTATTTCATTCGAAGCCCTCACGGCTGACTCGCCTGTTTGTGCTGGACGCTTTCTGCTTTTTTGGAGATCCTCAAAGCCTGATGCGAAACGACCGACGTAGTTTTCTCAAGTTGTCTGCTGCCGGGGCCGCAGCGCTTTCCGCGATGAGCACCGGCGCGACGCTTTCTGGCTGCACCTCTGGCGCCCCTGCGACCGGCATGAAAGTCCTGCGGCCCGAGGACGTCGAGCTGCTGCGGGCCCTCATCCCGGCGGTGATGAAGGGTAAGATCACGCCAGACGACTCGGCCGCCATCGACCAAACCCTGGAATCGTTCGACACGCTCATGGATGACCTGTCGGATCTGGTCATCGAGGGTGTTCAGCAGGCGTTTGACGTGTTGAGCTTCGGCCCAACTCGGGCGCTGACGACTGGGCAGTGGGCTTCCTGGTCGAAAGCCTCGCTAGAGGATGCCGAGAGCGCGCTCGGCCGGCTGCGCGACAGCAGAATCGGGCTGCTCAACGCCATCTATGCCGCCATGATTCGGCTCATCGTGAGCGCTTGGTATCTCATTCCGGAGAACGCTGCGACGGCCGGGTATCCGGGCCCGCCAAAGAAGGTAGCGGACACCAGGCCTTCCGCAGGGCCAATCGGAGGAGTGGCGCCGTGACGGACCTTTCGACCATCACGCTGGGCAGTAGCACCGATCCATACAACGACGCCGCTGCCCGCGGCTGGAGCATCACCGATGCGAGCGCGCTCAGCTCACCGCTCGAGCTCGAGGCCGACGTCGTCATCGTAGGAACGGGCGCCGGCGGTGGCACTGCCGCAGAGACCCTGAGCGCAACGGGCCTCAGCGTGGTGCTCCTCGAAGCCGGGCCTCTCAAGACATCGTCCAAGTTCGACATGCAAGAGCGAGCGGCGTACCGTGACCTCTATCAAGAGGGGACGGGCCGCGGGACCAAGGATGGCGGCATGGTGATCCTCCAGGGCCGCTCCGTGGGAGGCTCGACCACCGTCAACTGGACGACGAGCTTTCGGACGCCCCCGGAAACCTTGAAGTTCTGGGCAGAGCACATGGGCGTCAGTGGATGCTCGGTCGAAGAGATGGAGCCGTTCTTCGAGCACATGGAGAATCGGCTGAACATCCACGAATGGCCGGAAGCGCCCAACCCGAACAACGCCATGTTGCAGCGCGCTGCCGAGAAGCTCGGATACTCATGGGCAAAGATTCACCGCAACGTCCGTGGCTGCTTGAATCTCGGCTACTGCGGGCTCGGGTGCCCCGTCGATGCAAAGCAATCCATGCTCACGACGACCATTCCCGCCGCGTTGAACAACAAAGCCAAGCTGGTGCACCACGCCCGCGTCGTCCGCATTCTGCGCGAGGGGGACGCGGTCGTCGGAGTGGAAGCCGAAGCCCTCACTCCAAACGTGAGGAGCACGACAGGTCAACGGATCACGATTCGCGCTACGAAAACCGTATTGGCGGGAGGCGCGATCAACACGCCCGCCATTTTGCTTCGTTCCGGTGCTCCCGATCCCCACGGGCGGATCGGCAAGAGGACGTTCCTGCATCCGACGACGCTGACGATGGCGATCTACGACGAAGCGATCGATCCTTTCTATGGCGCCCCCCAGTCGATCTACTCCGATCATTTCCAATGGCAGGGCGTTCACACTGGGCCGATCAACTTCAAGTTGGAGGTGCCGCCACTTCAGCCAGCTTTCGCCGCCGGCTTCTACAGCGCAGCGGGCGAGGAGCTCACCCGAAGCATGGACCAGCTAAACAAGACCCAGTGCATGATCGCGCTTCTGCGAGATGGCTTTCACGAGCAGAGTCAGGGTGGGACGGTGGAGATCGACGATCGGGGCAGGCCGCTGCTCGATTACCCGCTCGATGACTACCTGCTCGAAGGTGTGAAACGCGCCTGGAAGGTCATGGTCGAAATGCAGTTCGTCACCGGAGCCAAGTCCGTGCGTCCCGCGCACAAGCAAGCAAGGCACTACACTTCGTGGAAAGAAGCCAAAGAAGCGATGGCGGCCCTCGAGATCGTTCCGCACAAGGTCACGGTAGGCAGCGCCCACGTCATGGGCGGATGTCCGATGGGAGATGACGAAGCCCGAAGCGTGACGGATTGCGACGGCAAGTTCCGTCATTGGGACAACCTCTACGTCATGGACGGCTCGTTGTTCCCCACCAGCATCGGGGCGAATCCTCAACTCTCCATCTACGGCCTCGTCTACAAGCTATCCAGCAACCTCGCCGCCGGGTTCCGAGCCTGACACCGGCGCCACGGTCTGATTGAGGAAGGCGATCAGAGCTCGGTTCACGGCGGTGGGCCGTTCCTGTTGCGCGAAATGGCCCGCCCCTTCGATGATCTCGATGCCCCGAAGGTTCGGCACCCGCGCCGGCATGGTGGCCAAAGACTTGGCGGTGATGATCTCGAGAACGGGATCTTTCTCACCGCATAGGAAGAGGGCGGGACAATGGATCGTCGCCCGGCCGTATTCCGCATCGCGTTCCCAGTTCAGATCCATTGCGCGATAGGCATTGAGGCCGCCGATGAATGCAGTGTCGGGCCCGGTCCGTAGGTACTCGGCAACCAGGTAGTCGAGGTCTTCGTTGCTGAGCCAAGGCCAAGGCATGGGCTCCTTCGGATCGGCCAAGACGTCGAGGTAGCCGGTGCCTTCCGAAGGAAAGCGCTTGAAGTCGAGCAAGCTTCCGCGGGCGCTCAGCGCCCAGTAGATGCGCTTTAGAAACAGCCGGGGATTGGCCCCAAGCTCCGCTTCCGCAAGGCCCACCTGTTGGAAGTAATGCAGGTGGAGAAAGTGACGCTTCGCAATGGTCGCATACGTGTCGCTCGGTCTCCTGCCGCGCGCTCGTGCGGCGTCGGGCTTCGTCCTCGTTGATGGGGTCGTTTCATCGTCCCGTGCAAAGCCGACCCCATAAGGAACGGCAATCGATACGACGCCGCGAACACGGCTGGGCGCGTGCAGGGCGGCGGCCCAGGCAGCTTGCGCCCCGAAATCGTGTCCGACGACCACCGCTTGTTCCTCGCCCAGGGCGTCGAGAAGCCCAACCAAGTCCGCGACGATCGTCTGGTTCCCGTACGCGCTCGCTTCCAAAGGCCGATCGGTTCGGCCATAGCCCCGCATGTCGACGGCGATGGCACGGAACCCCGCGGCGGCGATGACCGGCAGCTGATGGCGCCAAGAGGACCAAAGCCCGGGGAACCCGTGGCAGAGAAGCACGGGGGGCCCTTCGCCTCGAAGGACTGCGTGCATGCGAATACCGTTCGTCTCGACTTCGACGTGCTCGGCGTCTTTCATGAAGGCTGCTCGACCCGCGCCCCCGGCGGGGCCTGGGCGGGGATCGCTACGGTTTGGCCGCCTCGGCCACCGCTTCTACCAAGCTCTTCGAAAACATTCGGCCGGTCAGGTTGTCGCGCACCTTCTTGTCTGCGGCATCCCATTCGGGCTTTGCATCGCCGGCTTCCACTGGGACGATGCCCTTCTTCACGACCACCTCGTATGCTTTCTGATCGTCCTGTCGGATCGTCTTGTTGAGCAGCTCGTGCGCGCGATCCGCCGTGCTTTGAAAAGCTTCTTGCAGCTCCGGGGGGAGCTCGTCGAACTTGTCTTTGCGCATCATCGTGCCACCCGCGATGATGGCCGAGTTGTGGGCAGTCATGTAGCCAACTCGCGTGTACCACTGCAACGCGACCGCGGTGAGCGCCGATGAGGAGATGACGTCTACCATTCGCGTTTGGAGCGCTGGATAGACTTCCGGCACGCCCAGCCTGACCGCGCTCGCGCCGATGACGTGATAGAATTCGATGAAGATCGGATCGTCCTTCCACACCCATGGGCGCATCGACTTGATGTCCGACGGCGACTTGATCGGCTGCACGGAGAAGAGCCGCGTCTTGCCTGCATCACCCCAGCCCACGAGCTTGAAGCCTTCCTGCTCGAACATCCCTTCGAACTTGTCGGCCATCCTTTCTCTCACGCGGTCGAGCTCTTCATAGGTGTCGAGGAAGCCTGGCAACACGAGAACGTTCATCGCCGGGACGAGCATGCTCATGCCGGTCATGGTGACCACGCCTCCGTCGAGCTGCCCCACCCGCATCTTGCGGACGAAGTCCCGTTCGTCGCCTTGCGAGCCGCCGGGATAGAAGCGCAGCTTGAGCTTCCCGTTGGTCTTTTCCTGCAGCGTGGTGTTCCACGCGTTGAGGACTTTCATCCACGACGAACCCGCCGGGGCCAGGGAGGCTATCCGGAGCGTATACGCCTCTTCGGCTTTGGTGGTCGTGGTGGTGCCCGGGAGCGCGATGGCTGCGGCCAGGAGTAGCGAAATTGGTACAAAACGACGATACATTCTCAACACCTTTCCGTCGTGGCAGCCGAGATTCACAGGGAACCACGTCCCCGTCAATATGAAGGATCGGCCTTTTCGAGCATTTCCGCTGCTTCCTGCTCGAATAGCTCGACGAGGCGACCGGGGTTCTTACTCACCGCCTCGTCCAGTCGGACCCCGACAATCACCTTTCCGGCGTAGCTCAAGATACTCAGACCCAGGCCGAGGCGCGCGGGATGAGGCACCCAGAACATCACGTCCCGCAAACGCTTCCCATCGATATAGAGAGGCTCGCGGGGTCCTGGCACGTTGGTGACGACAAGGCTGGCCTTGCGTCCGAATACTTCGTTGACGATGTGCTCGATGGTCGCTGATGTGTGCCCAAGCGCGTTGAGGATGCCAAAGGAGACGAAGGCTTCTGGGGTTCCCTTCAGCGCGTCCATGCGCTTCTTGAGCGCCCGGAATCTCGACTCGGTGGTGCTCTCGTTGACGGGGAGGTCGAGAAACACCAGCCCGAAGCGGTTGCCCATCGAGTCGTCCATCTCTTCGATCCAGCGAATGGGCCGGAGATTCACGGGTATGATCGCGCGGATCGTGAGCTCGTCGACCGGCTCGCGCGCTTCTGCCAAAAAGCGTCGAAGCGCACTGGTCATCGCGCTGAGCAGCACGTCGTTGACCGTCGCGCCGCGCGAGCGCCCGATCGCCTTGATCGCATCGAGGTCGAGGCTTGAGGACCATGCCATGCGGCGACGGCCGGAGAGCTTGTTCTTCAAGAAAGTATGCGGGTCGAAAGGCACGAATAGCAGGTGGCCCAGGCTGAGCGCCAAAGCCGCTCCTTGCTTTGCGAGGTCGATGGCATGACCGGGATGACGAACGATCTGGTTGGCCTCATGCACCAGGACGTTCAGCAAAGGCTCATGCTCGTCCGGGTCTGCAGGGGTCATGGTTTCGGACATAGGTGTGCCATCCGCCCGGTCGGCGAGGTTGATCATGGCGTGGGCTAGGGCGAAACCGTCCGCGATGCAGTGGTGCAGCCGGGAGATGATCGCCGAGCCGGCATCTGGGCCGTGGATGAGGTGGATGGCCCAAAGAGGACGATCCATGGGCAACGGTTGATTGCCAAGGTCCGCCACGAGCGTCCTCAACGACTCCGCGGTCAGCGGAGAATCGACGACTTGAAGCGTCACGTGACGTTCGATGTGGAACGCATCATCGTCCTCCCAGCTCGGATGGCCGTCGAAATCCGCGACGCGCTGCCTGAAGCGTTCGTACTTCAGGAGCCTTCGTTCGATCGTGCTCTTGAGCGCGGCGTAGGGGAGCCGCTCGTCGAGAGTCAGAAGCGTCACGATGTCCGCCGGGTTGCCCGGCTGATCCATGTGGAGCCAGGCCGTGTCAACCGGGCTCATTCGTTCCAAGGTCATGTGGTCCTCCACGTCGAGGATACTCGGGTGCCCGTCCAAGCGCGAGGTGTGCTATCAGCTCGATCGATGGCTGGAGGCGTCATAGAGAATCGCGAGAGCACGGCGCGTGACCATCTAGCCAACGAGCGAACCTTCTTGGCTTGGGTTCGGACGTCCCTCGGCCTGGCGGGTCTCGGCGTTCTTCTGGAGAGGCTCGGGGCAGGCGGAGATGAGACGATTGCTGTGGTTGCCGGGGTGGGTTTCATCAGCTTCGGCGGTCTGTCCCTGCTCTACGCGGTGAGTCGCTATTTGCGGGTCGCCAAGAATCTCGAGCAGGGGAAATTTCCGGTGGCCCGACGCGGGCCGATCGTGGTTGCGGTCGGTGCTCTGCTCGTCGTCGGAGGCGCGATTCTCTACGTCCTCTTGTTGAGCTGAGCCGTCTCGTTTCTCAGAAATGGGCCTCGGTGCCACACTTCGGCATCTCGCGCCCCATGTAGGGGTTCGAAATCCCTTCCTCGCGCTGCACCCATTTCTTGTAGCCTTTCGCCATCGGACACTCGTACACGTGCAGGTCCTCTTGGAGGCTGGGGGCGGCAGAGAGCAGCGAGATCATGGCCCGACTGACATCGCCGAATGCCGCGCGGGCTTCGCCCAAACCGTCGGCTTCGAGCGTTCCCATGCGCTGTGCAGCAGCCGAAAGCTCCTCGAGCGGCCGGAGAAGCGACGCGGGAGCGGTCGCCGAGGCGGCCTTCGCCGCTCGAGCGAGATCGAGCGCATCCGCCCTCACGTTTGCATCGTCCTCGGTCAACGCCTTGCTGATTTTCTCGTAGGCGGAAAGGGTTTCGTCGATGCTTGCGTGGGTCGCGGAGGGAATCGGGGGCTGCCCTTTGGAAGCCTTCTGCTCGCTCTTCGAGCAGCTCAGCAGCGCGCTTGCCAAGACGATGGTCGTCCACGCGAGGCATACGATTCGGTTTCGATGCGTCATCTGTCGTCTCCCTTGTACTCTAGCTCGATGGCCGTGCGGGGAGGGATCGGCCCTTCCACACGAAGAAAAGTGCCGGATACACGGTGAGCTCCAGCAAGAAAGACGTCGCCAGGCCGCCCACCATCGGGGCGGCAATGCGTTTCATGACGTCAGCTCCCGTGCCGGCGCTCCACAGGATCGGCAAGAGCGCAATCGTCGTGGTCATCACCGTCATGAGCTTGGGCCGAATCCGTCGCGCGGCGCCATCCACGATGGCTTCGGTGAGGTCTTCGGGACCCCGAAGGTCGCCTTGCTCTTCTGACTTTCGGTGGGCAAGCGTCAGGTATAGCAACATCACGACGCCGGTCTCCGCGTCCAGGCCCGCCAGTGCGATCAGTCCCACCCAGACCGCAACGCTCATGTTGTAGTCGAGAAGGAACAGAAGCCAGATCGCACCGATGAGGGAAAACGGCACGGCCAGCATGACGATGGCCGTTTCGATCCACGATTTCGTGTTCCAGTACAAGAGCATCATCACCAGGAGCAAAGTGATGGGAACGACCAACTTGAGCCTTTCTTTGGCTCGCTCCAGATATTTGAACTGACCGGCCCATGCGAGCCACACGCCAGCGGGAAGATCCACTTCGGTGGCGACCACGCGTTTGGCGTCTCGCACGTATTCCGCAATGGCACGGTCCGTGTCGACGAATACGAAGCCCACCAGCTTGCCGTCCTCGCTCCGGACCATGGGCGGGCCGGTCACGAACTCGATGTCAGCCACCTGGCTGATTGGGACCTGGGCTCCGGTGTCCGTGGTGATCAGGATGTCGTCGAGCAGTGAAGGATCGTCCCGATACTCGCGTGCATAACGGACACTGATTGGATAGCGCTCTCGCCCTTCTACTGTCTCGGAGACGGTCATGCCGCCCACTGCGGTCATGATCACCTCGTTGACGTCCGCAACGCGCACTCCGTGGCGGGCTGCCTCGTCTCGGTCGATGTCGAAGTCCACGTAGAACCCGCCGGTGGAGCGCTCCGCAAAGGCGCTGCGCGTCCCCGGGATCTTCGAAACGGCTGCTTCAATCTGGAGGGCCGTGCGCTCGATCGTTTCGAGATCGTCCCCGAAAACCTGAATGCCGAGAGGGCTTCGGATGCCGGTCGCGAGCATCTCGGTGCGCGTCTGAACCGGCATCCAGAAGATGTTGGGCATGCCAGGGTAGCGGAGTTTCTTGTCCATCTCCTCGATCAGGTCCTGCCAGGTCAACCCGGCTCTCCACTCGGACCGGGGTTTGAGCACGATCGTCGTCTCCAACATGCCGATGGGTGCGGGATCGGTGGCCGTCCGTGCTCTTCCGGCCTTGCCGAAGACGGAGACCACCTCGGGAAACGCCTTCAGCTCCCGATCCATGGCCTGAAGGACGTTGGCCGCTTCGGTCACCGACATGCCGGGCGGGGCGGTCGGCATGTACAAGATGGTGCCCTCGTTCAAGGGCGGCATGAACTCGCTCTCGAGCCGCAAGAAGACCGGAATCGTCGCCGCCATCGCTACGATGGCGACCGCGATGACGGCCCATCGGTGTGCAACCACGAACCGAACGACGGGCACGTAGCTTGCCACCAGCCAGCGGTTGACGGGGTTGTCCTCTTCACGTCGGATCCTTCCGCGAATCATCAGCACGGCCAAAGCCGGTATCAACGTCACCGAAAGGATGGCAGCGAAGCCCATCGAGTATGTCTTGGTGAATGCAAGCGGCTTGAAAAGCCGGCCCTCGGCGCTCTCCAAGGTGAACACGGGCAGGAACGATACCGTGATGACCAGCAGGGAAAAGAAGATCGAAGGTCCCACCTCCTGCATGGCCGCCACGATGGTTTCGAGCCGCGACCCAGGGCGCCCCTCCGAATCCCAATGTTCGAGCTTCTTGTGGATGTTCTCGATCACGATGACGGAGGCATCGACCATGGCGCCGATCGCAACGGCGATCCCTCCGAGTGACATGATGTTCGCAGTGAGATCCTGGTAGAACATCGGGATGAACGAGAGGATGACAGCCAGAGGAAGCGTGATGATCGGAACGAGCGCGCTCCTCGCGTGCATCAGGAACAAGAAGATGATGATGCTCACCACGAGCATCTCTTCGATCAGCGTGTGACGAAGCGTATCGATCGCCCGTTTGATGAGATCGGACCGGTCGTACGTGATGACCAGCTCGACACCGTCGGGAAGGCTGCTCTTCAAGTCTTCGATCTTTTGCTTGACCGCATCGATCACGGACAGCGCGTTCTCGCCGTACCGCATGATGACGATGCCGCCAACCACCTCTCCTCGTCCGTCGAGCTCGGCGATTCCCCGGCGCATGGCAGGGCCGGCGCTGACGACCGCGACGTCTTGCACGAGCACCGGCGTTCCGCCTTCGCCGAGCTTGAGCGGAATCTTGCGAAGGTCGTCCAAGCTTTTGATGTAGCCGCGGCCGCGTATGATCTGCTCGTGGCCCGCAATCTCGATGGTGCGACCCCCAGCGTCCTCGTTCGATTCACGGACGGCGCGGACCACCTCGCCGATGCCGATGCCGTATCCGCGTAGCCGGACAGGGTCGATCTGAACCTGATACTCCTTTACGAAGCCGCCCACCGACGCCACTTCGGCCACCCCCGGCACGCTCTCGAGCGCATAGCGAAGGTTCCAATCCTGGAAGGAACGAAGCTCCTGCAGATCGTGCTTCCCGGTCTCGTCGACAAGCGCATATTGAAACACCCATCCTACCCCCGTGGCATCCGGACCCAGGGTCGGGCGAGCCCCTGGCGGAAGCTCGGGCAGCGCCGAGTTGAGATACTCGAGCACACGGCTTCGCGCCCAGTACATGTCGGTGCCGTCTTCGAAGATGACCGACACGAACGACAGGCCGAAGAACGACTGACCGCGAACGTACTTGACCCGAGGCGCCGCCAAGAGGAACGTGGAGATCGGGTAGGTGATCTGATCTTCGACCAGGTCAGGGCTTCTGCCCTGCCATTCGGTGAACACGATGACCTGGGTGTCCGAAAGATCTGGGATGGCGTCGAGTGGCGCGTTTCGAAGCGAATAATAGCCCCACACTGCAGCGGTGAGCGCAAAGACGAGGGTCATGAAGGGCCGGCGCGCGCTTCCCTCGATTACCCGCGCAATGAACGTGGTCTCGGAGCCGCCCCCCTCAGTGGGAGTCATGAGAGCCTCCCCAATACTTGGTCGCAGAGCGAATCCGGCTTTCGGCGGCGATCAGGAAATTGCCGGACGTCACGACCATGTCGCCCGGCTGTAGACCCTCTTTCACCTCGACGAAGCCATCCGCATGAACCCCGATCTCGACTTCCTGCGGCCTGAGCCGCCCATCTCCGAGATCGACGAACACGAGACGACGGGGCCCCGTGTAGATCACGGCCGAATCCTCGACCGCGAGCCTCTCACCGAGATCGACCTCGATCTCGACGTTGGCGTACATGTCAGGCTTGAGCAGTAGATCGGGGTTCTTCAACGCGACTCGGATGCGGCCCGTGCGGGTCTGCCCCGCAATCGTCGGATAGATGTAGTCGACTCGGCCTTCGAAGGTTCGCCCCGGGACGTAGGGAAGCTCCACGCGCACCGGTTGGTTCCGCTCGATCTGCGGAAGGTCCGACTCGAAGACATCGGCGTCGATCCAGATCCGCTTCAGATTCGCGATACGATAGACTCGGGTACCAGCTTCCACGCGACCCCCTTCGACGATGTCTTTTTCGATCACGTAGCCGGTGGCGGGAGAGAGCACGGGGACGTACTCCCAGGCCTCACCGCGCCGCTGCAACTGCCGAATCTGCGATGGGCTCATTCCGAGAAGACGCAGACGCTGCTCGGAGGCGCGAGCCAGCTCGATCAGTGCGTCGGCGCTCTCCTCACGCGTTCGCCTGAGTGCAGTGAGGTACTCACGCTCGGCCGCGTAGAGCTCCGGGCTGTACAACGTAAACAACGTTTGGCCCTTCTTTACGGGCTGACCCGTCTCGTCGACGTAGAGCTCCTGAACCCAGCCACTCATCCGAAGATTCACGTCGGTGAGAAGCGTCTCATCGACTTTCACCTGCCCAACGGCGCGAATGTGCCGGGACAGCTCGCGGCGTCTCACCTCGGCCGTGGTTACTCCGATCTGTTGTCGGCGCACCTCGTCGACGACGACCGTTCCTGTATCCAGATCTTCGTTCGTTACCGGCGTGAGCTCCATGCCGCAGATCGGACACTTGCCAGGTGAAGGTTGCTGGACCGAGGGATGCATCGGGCAGGTGTAGTACGCCACTCCTGCTTCGTGCGCGTGCTCGCCTGCAGGCTCTTCGGTCGGCGTCTTGCGTTCACCGTACTGAAGGAGCATCCACGCTCCGACGGCGGCGGCGGCGAGCAGAAGAGCACCAATCGGAAGCCAATAGCGGCGCATCTTGCGCCCATCAGGGGTGTTCATCGTATCCTCCTTCGGCGGAAACTCCGGTCAGAATCCCGCGCGCTCGGTCGAGCTCGGCAGCTCTTTGTCCGAGGTCTGCCAATGCGTCTTCGTATTGAATCTCCAGCGTTCGGAGCGAGCGCTCGGCATCGATTAGCGCTTGAAAGCTGTTTCGTCCGGTTTCGTAGCCGAACTCGGCCGCATCGATTTGCGCTCGCGCTGCCGGAATGAGCCGCTCTTGGTAAAGCCGAACAACGTGCCGCGCTTCCAGCATCCGCCGGCGTGCCTGGTCCACTTCGACCCGAACGTCGTCTCTCACTGCGGAGAGCTCGGCCGCGGCCTGCTGGGCACGGGCCTCAGCCTCATTCACGGCTCCCTTTCGGGCTCTGATCTGAAGGGGCAGGTTGAGCGAAACGCCGGTCATCCACTGATGCTCGGTCTCGGCCCACATCGAGTTGTACTCACCCATGAGACCGATTTCGGGCGAGTAGCTCCGCTTGGCGAGGCTGACGGTGGAGTCCGCTGCGCGCTGCTCGGACTGGGCGGCGCGAAGCTCCGGACGGCTTTCGATGGCCTCTCGCTGCAAGCTCTCGCTTGCTTCGATGTCCATAGGCGGAGGCTGCGTCCGAGGTGGCGGCGCTGGTAGCGGTAGGTCGGGCCGCTGATGCAGTAGACCGTTGATCTGAGCGACGACCACGTCTCGTTGCGACTGAAGGACGACGCGCTGATGAATGATGTGAGCCAGCTCCACCTCTGCCTGCAGAGGATCCTGCTGAGACACCCGACCCGCTTCGTACTGCACCATCGCGCTCGCACGGATGTCCTCGATCAGCTGGCGGTGCTCCTCGTTGAGCGCGAGCAACCGCGTCACTCGGTAGTACTCATCGAAAAGAGAGGACGCCATCAACGCGAGCGTCAGCCGGACGGCCTCGTAGTTGGCTTGCTCCGCCTCGGCCTCCGCTAGCGCCACCTGGCCGGCAAAACGGAGCTTGCCCGGCGTCGGAAAACGCTGCTCGAGCCGAACGACCTGACCAAATCTCACCTCATCCGAGCGAACGCTCAGCGGGGCGAGGGTATAGCTGGCCCGCGTGTCTTCGAGAGACCGCGCTTGGGGATGTTGGGCCAGTGCCGCACGCCAGGCCTGTCGTGCCGCTTCCAAGTTGGGATTTCGCGCAAGCACTGCGCGCACGAGCGACTCTCGCTCTAGCGGGCCATTGCCTGAAAAGACGACCGGCTCCTCGGTCTGCGTTGTACTGCTCTGCTCCTCCTCTCGTAGGGCGCTTTGCAGCTCTTCGTAGCGGTCATGCTGCCCATGTGCGCATCCGCTCCACTGTGCTCCGAGCATCATCCACGGCACCGCTGCCATCATCATCGTCAATCGATTCATTGCTCCTCACTCCCGTTGCTACGCGACCAAGATCCACGAAGACGCAGATCTCCCTCGAACGGCGAAGCACGCCGTTCAACGAAGCCCGCGCGAGGAGCTCAATTCAGGTAGGAGCAGTTCCAGACGAAGAGCGGAGGGTCGTGGCGATTCGGAGAGCCGCGCGCCAGGGGCATGCGAGCTTTCTCTGCGGGCCTGGCAGTGAAGCACTCCGAGACCACGAGCGCTGCGAGCATCGGCATCGGAGCGTCCGTGGTGGGCTTGTCTTTTCCCACCGCCGCCAACGGATGGCCGGCGTTGGCGATCACCCCGCTGCAACAATCGTCGACTCGCTTCAGCTCGACCGGGGGCCGGTCGCTGGCCTCGTGGCAGCAGCAGGTCGTCCGCACCAGGCCTTCCGTTGCACAAAGGTGGAAGACCATCCCCGTCACCATAGAGGTGACGAGAAACATCAGAGCCAACAGACCTATCGTGTGCCGCCTCATTCGCTCCAATCCATCATACCACATGGGCGCAAGGAGCCAGATCTACCAGTGAATTCCGTGCATGATGTGCGCGAAGGCGACCGTCGGACCTACTGGGGGTTGCAGAACCGGACGATATTCGCGTTCAGCCGCTCACGGCAACACGCGTAGGTCGAACATCCCGACGAGATTCATGGTCAAGAAACCTCGCTGATCCTCACCGGCCTCGTATAGCCCGTTGCATTTCAATGGGCCTCGCTTCCTAGCTCGCGCAGCGCTACAAGAGTTACCGATGCATCCTTCCCTGGGAGACTACATCGACCGAGCCGCTTTGCACATTGGTGAGATCGCCGACGAGCGGCGTAGCCTGCTCGACGAGGTCGCACGGTTCGTCTCGAGCAAGCGCCGCGAGCCCGGGGCGGTGGCTGCGCTCACGTTCATCTGCACCCACAACTCGCGGCGGAGCCAAATGGCACAGCTCTGGGCTGCTGCCGCAGCAGCTCATCATGGCATCGACCAGGTGCGGACCTACTCGGGCGGGACCGCCGTGACCGCCTTCGATCCGCGAGCAGTCGCCGCCATGCAGAGGGCGGGCTTCGCGATCGAGGGCTCGGAGGGCGACAATCCTCGCTATCGTGCCACGTTCGACCAGGGCGGGCCCGTTGTCGAGTGCTTCTCGAAGACCTACGACGATCCAGTCAACCCAGCCCAGGGCTTTGCCGCGATCATGACTTGCTCGGACGCGGATGAAGCGTGTCCCGTGGTCTTCGGAGCCGAGTTTCGCGTGCCGCTACGGTACGACGATCCGAAGACGGCCGATGGGACCTCCGAGGAGGCAGCCGTCTACGATGCGCGATGCCTCCAGATAGCGACCGAAATGCTCTGCTTGTTTTCGAAAGTCGTCTAGACCGAGTACACTCCGAACCGATCCGCCCTCGAAGCCTCAGGACGCCGAAGCACTCGGTCTAGCGCACCACCACCGGGCTCGGCTCTGGAGGCGCACCTAGCGCTTGCCGATTGGATTCGGGTTGCCGACCGTTTGATTCGCGGATCCCCAGCTCTTGCGCGAGCTCCGACACGATGAGCACGCGGCCCGAGCGCATCATCCGCCGAGGATCGCGGTGCAATGCGTGAATCACGCGGCCCACGAGCTCTGGGCTCTCGGCGTTGGCGAGAAACTTCCCGTAGGACCCCTTCATCGCATCGGGATGATGAAAGAGCGGCTCGTTTCGCTCGGTACGCACGAAGCCGAGCCAGAGGCTCATCGATGCGACATCGTGATCTCGGAAATCGACGGCCATGTCCATCGCCATCTTGTCGACACCCGCCTTCCCAGCGCCGTATGCAGGACCATGCATGTAGCAACGCGCGCCAAAGCTCGAAGTGAACACCACCAGAGCCCCGCCCGAGCGTACGAGCAACGGAGCGGCAAAGTACGTTGCGACGTAGTGCGAGCGCTGCCCGACGTCGAGCATGCGCACCAAATCGAGAGATTTTTCCCAAAACGGGCCTGGCTTGGCAAGGTCGCGCGGGATCGCGGTTGCGTTGTTGACCAAGATATCGAGTCGGCCCTCCCCCTCGCTGACCCGCTCGAACAGCTGCCGCGTCTGGTCGTCATCGGCATGGTCGCAAGATACGGGAATCCCCCTTCCTCCTGCTTCGGTCACGGCCCGCGCGGTCTCTTGCACGGTTCCGCCGAGAGGATGGCTCGCGCCATCTCGGGTGCTCCGGCCCGTCACGTAGACCGTTGCACCCGACGCGCCGAGCGCGATCGCAATGCCCTTTCCGACGCCGCGGCTTGCGCCGGTGACGACGGCCACTGTGCTCTCTGTGTCGCTCATCCAGAGGCTTCTAGCACGGCGGGCTCGGGGAAGTGCCGCCCACGGAGCCACAGAGCGACGTTGACCAGCCCAATCATGACCGGAACCTCGACCAAAGGACCGATCACGGCTGCAAACGCAGCACCGTGATGGATTCCAAAGGTCGCAACGGCCACCGCGATCGCCAGCTCGAAGTTGTTCGATGCTGCGGTGAAGGAAAGGGTCGTGGCCACGGGATAGCTCGCGCCGGCAACCTTGGACAGCCAGAACGAGATGAAGAACATGGCCACGAAATAGATCAACAGCGGCACGGCCACTCGAATCACGTCCAATGGAAGCGCCACGATGCTGTCGCCCTTGAGCGAGAACATCACGACGATGGTGAATAGCAAGGCAACGAGGGTGATTGGACCGATGCGTGGTGCGAACGAGCGCTCGTACCACTCACGTCCCCTGGCTCTGATCATGCTCATTCGAGTGAGGAAGCCGGCAGCGAAGGGAATCCCGAGGTAGATGGCCACGCTCTTGGCGATTTCGGCGATGGTGATGTCGACGGCCATGCCTTCGAGACCGAGCATTGCCGGCAACCACGTCACGAAGAACCAGGCATAGAACGAGAAAAACAGAATCTGAAAGATGGAGTTGAAGGCGACCAGTCCGGCCGCGAATTCACGGTCGCCGTGCGCGAGGTCGTTCCATACGATCACCATCGCAATGCAGCGTGCGAGGCCGATGATGATCAGGCCGACCATGTACTCGGGTTTGTCCGGCAGAAACACCACCGCGAGAACGAACATGAGCATGGGGCCGATGATCCAGTTCTGCACCAAAGATAGGGTCAGCACCTTCTTGTTTCGAAAGACGCGCCCCATCTCTTCGTACCGGACCTTGGCGAGGGGAGGGTACATCATCAGGATGAGGCCGACGGCGATGGGGATGGACGTGGTGCCGATGCTCATGGCGTCCAGCGCTCTTGCAAAGCTAGGCACTCGATACCCGAGGGCAATTCCAAGCCCCATAGCGACGAAGATCCACAGCGTCAGATATCGATCGAAGAAGGAAAGGCGACGGTTCGGGCTCGTCATTTTGATTGTCGTTCCGTTGCGGGGTGGAGCGCTTCGACGAGATCCGCCAGGTACCCGAGCGCGGATCGATCCACGCAGTAGCAGCGACGGGGCCCATCCACCTCGCCCTTGATGATCCCCGCTTCTTTGAGGATCTTGAGGTGCTGAGACACCGTCGACGCCGCGAGCGGTAGCTCATCGGAGAGCTCGCCCGCCACGCACGTGTCCTTGGCAAGCAGCGTTCGGACGATGTGAACCCGGGCGGGATGACCCAAGGCTTTTGCAAGCCTCGCCAGATCGGCCGCTGCATCGTGCTGCGTCAGCGCTTGCGTGACGGTCATGCGATCGGGAGGGCAGTCGGAAGCGGTCATCCAGGGCTTCGAGCTCATTTCGTACTTCGTCTAAATACGAAATAACCACCCCGTGTCAAGCCCGTTCATCTCCTCAATACTCCGTTGCGATGAAGCCGGCGGCGCGTGAGCAAGATTCGAATCCGAAACAGTACGTGATCCGAGGGCAAACGGTGACCATGCCTTGCGTCGTTCGCGATGCGTGCGTGGCCACGGCGACCTGGGTGGTCAGCTCCGGGGCGGCCCAGGCCCTGCTGCCCGGACCGGAGCTGCAGATCGCGGAGATCCTACCGCGCCGGGGGCTCCTCAGCATCGCGTGCATCGACTACCGGGACAACGACCTCGGCGACTACAACGAGGTATCCGTTGCGCTCTTCGTGCGCAAACGGGGTAAGCGCAGGATCGTGCCCTACGTGGGCACTGCGATCGATATGATGCGCGGCGCTCTTCCGACGCACATCCTTCATCTGCCGGTCGACCAGTCGTTCACCTGCGAAGCGGGACGGGCCATTTGGGGCTTTCCAAAGACCGTCGACGACATCGATTTCGACACGACTGGCGATAGGGCCCGCTGTATTTGGAACAAGGACGGTCACACCGTATTGAAGCTAACCCTGCCTCTCGGGGGACACCGCGATCTTCCGGAGCAGACGCTGCGAACATACAGCTACATCGATGGAGCCCTACACGAGACCCGCTTCGCTTCGAGCGCCGACGGCATGGGAGTGCACCTCGGTGGTGTGCAGATCGAGCTGGGCGCGCATCCAATCGCCGACGAGCTCCGCTCGCTCGGCCTTCCCAAACCAGCGCTCATGAGCATGTGGATGGGCAACATGAGAGGCCGATTCGAAGCACCGGAGCGCTGCTGAACGGCCGGGGCTAACCCTCGGACCGCTTCACCTCTCGGAGCGCCACAACCCCCGCCGATACGTATTGGACGACGCTGATGGCGATGGTCACTAGGACCGCGGCCTCCAGTCCCTTCAACCACGGCGCGGACGGCCAACCCCGCCAAGCGTGCGTGGTGACCAACAACGCGAACGCGATTTGAAGCACCGTATTGAGCTTGCTTGCCAGGGTGGGGCTGCCGTGAACAGGCCCGACGAGGGAATGGTACGCGATGATGCCGACGACGATGACCACGTCGCGGCCGATGACGATGGCCGTGAACCATACGGGTACCCATCCCAACCAGCTGAGCGTCAGAAACAGGCTCAGCATGAGCAGCTTGTCGGCGGCGGGGTCGAGCAGGCCCCCGAGTCGCGTGCGCCAGTCGAATCGCCGCGCCAGATACCCGTCTAAGGCATCGGACAGACCGGCGCTCAGGATCAGAAGGAGCGATAGGCCGTAGCGCCCGTCCAACAAAGCCCAGATGATCGGCGCAACCAGGAAGATGCGAACGATGCAAATCAGGTTCGGGATGTACTTGAGCTTCACAGAATCCCGCAGCAGCTATTTCGCAGTGAGCTTGGCGTAGCCCCTGGTGATGCCCTGGTAACTGGAAGGCAGCAAGCGTACCATCCAGTCGAACACCCGTGCATCAGGACCGACTAGCACGCGGCGCTTGTTTGCACGCACTGCGGCAAGGATGATGCACGCAGCCTTGTTCGGGCTGGTGATGAAGGCTCTTTCGAACTTCTCCCCTGCTTTCACCTCGTCGATGCCGAGATCTCGGATGCTCGGGTCCACACGAGCGGACCGTGCGATCGCGGTCTTGATCCCCCCTGGATGAACGCTGGTTGCGCTCACGCCGCACCTCATGATGTCGAGCTCTTGCCGAAGGCTTTCCGTGAAGCCGCGGACGGCAAACTTGGCGGAGTTGTAAGCAGCCTGGCTGGGGATGCCGGCCAACCCGAAGACACTCGAGATGTTCACGATGTGACCGTCACCCGATGCCCGGAGGTGAGGCAAGAACGCCTTGGTGCCATAGACGACTCCCCAGAAATTGATGTTCATCAACCACTCGAAATCTTCGTAGCTCATCTTCTCGACGGTGCTGCTCAACGCGACCCCCGCGTTGTTGAAGAGCAAATTGACCTTGCCGTGATCGGCTGCGACGCGCTCGGCCCATGCGTACACGGCGTTGCGGTCCGCCACGTCGACCGTCTGCGAGGTCACCTGCACTTCGAAGCTCTGGGACCGTTCCACGGTCTCTCGGAGGCCCTGTTCGTTGACGTCGGACAGCGCCAGGTGGCAGCCCTGTCGCCCAAGCTCGATCGCAAGCTCGCGCCCGATGCCGGACGCAGCACCCGTGACAGCGGCTACTTTCCCTTTGAAGTCTTTCATCTGTCTGCTCCCGTGCCGATTGGTAGCCCATGATACTCCGCGGGCAAAGCCCCATCGGACGAGATGTGATTCCGACGAGATGTGATATGGATTTGCGATGCAGACGCACCCCGCGACGCCCACGAACGTGGTGAGCGCGTTTTGTGACGATGTTATCGGCGCCGCGGATGCCGTCGAGATTGCCAGGCGAATTCGCTCTGGGGAGATCCATGCCCGAGACGCCGTGGAGGCTGCGATTTCGAGAGCCGAGCGTGTAAATCCATTGCTCAACGCGATCGCGACGCCGCTCTTCGATTCCGCGCGGGAGCGGGCGCTCTCCCCTCCGCCCGGCGTCTTTGGCGGCGTGCCCTCGTTCATCAAGGACACCGACGAGGTTGCCGGATCTCCCTTGTTGTTCGGGTCGCGGGGGATGCCCCGCACACCCGTTCAAAAGACATCACCCTTTGTCGAACAGTTCTTGTCCCTCGGCTTCATCAATCTGGGAAAGACCACCACACCCGAATTCGGACTTACGGGGACCACCGAAGCGCTGGTTTGCGGTCCGACTCACAACCCCTGGAAACCAGGGTTTTCTCCGGGCGGCTCGTCGGGCGGCTCGGCGGCGTTGGTGGCGGCGGGCGTGGTGCCGATAGCCCATGCGAACGATGGCGGGGGCTCCATTCGAATCCCGGCCTCCTGCTGCGGCCTGGTCGGGCTCAAGCCCTCGCGGGGCCGTGTCGCGGAAATCGAGGGCTCGGAGCTCTTGCCCGTCAAGATCCTGCATCAGGGCATGGTCAGCCGCACGGTTCGCGATACAGCGGCGTTCTTGCACGGGGCCGAAAAGTATCGCCGCAACCCGAAGCTTCCGCAGATCGGTTTGGTGACGCGTCCGGGCCGGCGCCTGCGGATTGGATTTTTCGTGGAGCTCGGTGCGCACGCGCCAGCCCATCCCGAATGTGTAGGCGCGGTTCACGCTGCGGCCGCTCTCTGCGAACGCCAGGGCCATTCGGTCGAAGAGGTCCCGGCGCCGTTCGACGAAGGGTTTCACGAGGATTTCTTCTTGTTGTGGTCGACGATGGCGTTCGTCATCACTCGCTTTGGCAAACAGCTAATCCACCCCGAGCTCGATCGAAGCAAGGTCGAGCCATTCACCGAAGGCCTCGTCCGTCATTGCAAAGACAACGCGCTGAAGGTTCCCATGGCGGTTTGGCGGCTTCGCCGGTTTGCGCACCACTATGATCGCGGCTTCGAGCGATACGACGTCTTGATGAATCCGACCCTGGCGATGCCGCCTCCGCCGCTCGGTTTCCTCGGACCCGAGGTCGCTTTCGAGACCGCGTTGGAACGCTTGAAATGGTTCATACCGTTCACGCCCGTCCAGAACGTGGCCGGCGGGCCGGCCATCTCGCTTCCGCTCGCGACCAGCAGCGAAGGCCTCCCCATCGGCGTGCAGTTCGCATCCCGTCTAGGCCAGGAGCGCACGCTGCTGGAGCTCGCGCTGGAGCTCGAAGAAGCAGCGCCCTGGCCGATCCTTCCTCGCTAGCGACCGAGCAGCTGCGAGAGGACCGCGGGTTGATCGGTGATGATCGCCGTCGAGCCCTTGTCGATGGCCGCTTGCATGGATGCGGCGGTGTTCACCGTCCACACGGTGACTTGGAGCCCCTGATCGAGGGCGCTCTGGACCGTTTCGGCAGACACGCTGAGGAATGGATGGATTGCGTCTTGGCCGAAGCGCATTGCATCGTCGACAAGCCCGTTTTCGGTCTCGTTTCCGATCAGCGCGCAGTAGTAACCTGGCTTCTGCGTCTTGATCAGCTCGACCGCGAGCAAATCGAATGACGAGAAGATCGTTCGGTCGGCAGCGCCGATTCGCGCTATCTCTTCGAGCACCGCCGCCACCAGGGCGTCCGGACCGGTGGTTGCCGTCAAGCATGGAGGCTCGAAGACCTTCAGCTCGATGTTGACGAGGGTGTTCAGACCGATCGCTTCGTAGACCTCCATCAAGGTGGGCGGCCCCTCCTCCGTAGGGTTCCCGTCTCCGTCCAGCAAACGGCAAGCGCGAATCTGGTCGAAAGTCAGCTCGCTCACGCAACCCGTACAATCGGTGGTGCGATCGAGTGTGTCGTCGTGCATGACGATGAGCTCACCATCCTGGGTAATCTCCACGTCGAGCTCTATCCCGTCGGCGCCCTGCTCGATGGCAGCCAGGAACGATGAGATCGAATTCTCCGGAAAGGGATGGCCTTCGCGGGTGGGCCCGGTGCCCCGGTGTCCTAGGGAGGCCGATGGGGCCAGCGCTTCGATGCGCTCCCGTACGATGTCAATTGGGGGCATTTCCCATGCAAACCTCTCGGGCCGACCATTGCTCTTCACATGCGGTGGTTTCGCAAGCGTTGTCCCTCTCTCCGCCCGGTACCCTGCCGGAGGGTATCCTACGCTCCAGGAATCGTCTCGTGCGTTTCGAGGTCGGCAGCATGCACGTACCAGGGCGCGCGGGATCCGAAAAAGACGTTGAAATGCGGCCTGATGCCCGGGTCATCGACCAGTGTGCCGGCGCCGACGACCATGGCCTTCCCGTTTTTCGTGAGCCAAGGCATCGCCGAGCCGCATTCCGTGCAGAACGCGGTGCGCCAGTACTTCGCAGTCGGAAGCTCGTACTGCTTGACCTTGTCCTCGCCGTGCTCCCAGGCGAACTGCTCGACTGGCACGAAGATGTTTGCCGCGTGAGCCGAGCCGGTCTTCATGCGGCAGCGGCTGCAATGGCAATACTGAAAGCCCCGAAAAGGGCCCTCGATCGAAAAGGAGACCGCACCACACACACACGCGCCTCTAGCTTTCATGGCGTACGAGTACCGAAGAGCCCTTTAGGACGCAAGCGTTTATGCGCCTAGGGTGGGCCCCCGAGCCAACCCCGACGCCGGAAGTACAAGACCAAGCTCCCTGCAAGAACGGCCATGACCACGAGTACGAGCGGATAACCGTATGCCCAACCGAGCTCGGGCATGTTGTAGGGCGACGCGTCCGGGTCGAAGTTCATGCCGTACACGCCTGCGATGAAGCTCAAAGGCATGAAGAGCGCCGCAAAGACCGTGAGCACCTTCATCACTTCGTTCAAACGTTGGCTAGCCAAGCTCAGATGTATGGAGACCAGCGCCGAAACCGTGTCGCCGTAGCTCTCGGTCACCTCGTTGAGCTGTACGATGTGGTCCTGACAATCTCGGAGGTAGATCTTGGTCTCATCGGAGACCAACGTGCCCGCGATGGACGCCATCGCAGCAACCGCATCACGGGCCGGCGTCAGGTTCCGCCGCAAATGATTGAGATCGCCGCGAAGATCAAGCAAGCGCTGTACCACGGACGAATCGGATTTCGACAGAATCTCCCGCTCCATTTCGTCGATGCGGTCGCCCATCGAATCGGCCAACGGAAGGTACTGGTCGATGGCGGAGTCGAGAATCGCATATGCGAGGTAGTCGGCGCCTCCGTGCCGAACGCGACCCTGCCTGCGGCGGACGCGCTCCCGCACCGAGTCGAAGCAATCCCCCTCTTCTTCTTGGAACGTAAGGACGAAATCCCGGCCGAGGAACATGCTCACCTGCTCGAATGTCGTGGAGCCTTCGTTAAGGTGCGGGATTCTGACGACGATGAACAGCGTGTCTCCGTATACCTCGGCCTTGGGACGCTGGCGCTGGTGAAGGACATCCTCGACGGCGAGCGCGTGGAGATTGAACGTCGTGACGATGTGCTTGAGCGCTTCGGCGCTTCCGAGGCCGACTACATCGAGCCAAAGGACCCGGTTCGCTTCGCGGCTGAGCTTGTTCTTGGGGATGGACTTTTCGAAACGCTCTTCACTGAAGCCCTCCGCGTCGTAGACCATTCTGCGAATGACCGTCGGAGCGGCCTCCGGATGAGGCTCCAAAACGCCTGGCGGGGACCCCACCCGGTAACGGTTTCCGAGATCCAGATAGTGCCGGGAGCGACGGTTCTTGCGGCGAGCCTTTTTCATGAACTACGAGGCGAGTATAGGACGACGAGCGCCAGTTTCGTAACGATCGGCATGAGAGGGCATACGGCCGCCGTGGCCTAGTCCGTGGAAGCCGCGATGTGCGCGATGGCATCGCCGCGGTGCACGAGGGCCGAAGTGGCGTGCCCGATGACGATTCCAGGGCTGTTGGCCCTGACCAGGGTTCGATCGCGCCCTAATGCGTCGAAAATGACGGCGACAGTTTCCCCTTCAGCCACGGTGGTACCTAGGCTCACCATCATTTCGCAAAATCCGGTGCACCGCGCGCGGATCCAGGAGCTCGCCCGGTACACGTGCGGCGGCTCCTCGGGCGATTCCACGCCGTAGTCGATCATGCCGAGGGCCTTCATGACGCGAAGCACCCCGCCCACCCCGAGCGCGATCGCGCGCGCGTCGAATCGATTCGCTTCGCCTCCTTCGTAGAGGAGGACGGTTTTGCCCTTTTCCGCCGCCGCCGCACGCAGGGAGCCATCACGCAGACGCGAGTGCAACAACACAGGAGCGCCAAACTCGCGCGCCAAGCGAAGCGTGCTCGGCTCGGTCAAATCGCACCGAACTTGCGGCAAGTTGACCCGCCCGTCCGATCCGGTGTGCACGTCGAGACCCACGTCGGAGCGCGCCACCACTTCCTTCATGAATAGATGCGCCAACTGCGATGCAGTGGAGCCGCGTTTCGAGCCGGGAAAGCTCCGATTGAGATCCCGACGATCGGGCAGGTACCGCGACTCTTGAATCAAGCCAAATACGTTGATCACGGGTACGGCCAAGACCGTGCCGGAGAGATCCTGGGGATCGATCCGAGCCAGCACGCGGCGGATGATGGGTATGCCCATCAGCTCGTCCCCATGAACGGCTCCGCTGACCCAAATCACGGGGCCGTCTTTGCGGCCGTGCAACACACCGACGGGAAGTGAAAGCCACATTCCGGTGGGCAATCGCGCCACTCGCAGCTCGACCTGGGTCAGCTTACCGGGAGGGGCCGCGACGCCGTTGATCTCGAAGGGAGCGCGTGGCTCAGCCTTGGATCCGGTCTTTGGTCTTTCCCCGCTTCGCATTCTTCTCCAAGTACTCGATGATGGCTCCGGCGACGTCTTTGCCGCTGGTGGTTTCGATTCCCTCGAGCCCAGGCGAGGAGTTCACCTCCATGACCACCGGCCCATGATTGGAGCGCAGCATGTCGACGCCAGCGACCCGCAGGCCGAGCTTCTTCGCGGAACGCACTGCGGTGCTGCGTTCTTCTGGCGTGAGTCTCACCCGCGTCGCCTTGCCTCCGCGATGCAGGTTCGACCGGAACTCTCCGCGCGGCCCCTGCCGCATCATAGAGGCCACGACTTTGTCACCGATGACGAAGGCGCGAATGTCGGCACCCTCGGCTTCCTTGATGAACTCTTGAACCAGAATGTTGGCATCGAGCTGGCTGAAGGCCGCCATGACCGACTCCGCCGCCTTGTCGGTTTCTGTGAGCACCACGCCGATGCCTTGCGTTCCTTCCAGAAGCTTGATGATCAGCGGAGCGCCGCCGACGAGCTTGATCAAGCCCTGAATGTCCTTCGTGGAGCGGGCGAAGCCGGTCACCGGCAAGCCAATCCCCTCCCGAGCCAGCAACTGGAGCGCACGCAGCTTGTCGCGAGCGCGAGAAATCGCTTGCGAAGTATTCAGAGAGTACGTCCCCATCATCTCGAACTGCCGCACGACCGCCGTTCCGTAGAATGTATGGGACGCACCGATGCGCGGGATGATCGCATCAAACTGCAGCGCCGTTCCGGCCAGAAGCACCTGAGGGCGATGCGATGTGATGTTCATGTAGCACCGCGTGAAGTCGACGACCCGCACCGTGTGACCTCGCTCCGCGGCGGCTTCTTTCAGCCTCTTGGTCGAGTAGAGCCGCGCATTCCTGGAAAGGATTCCGATCTTCATGCTTCGCGCCTCTTCCTGCGTTTGGGAACGAGGCCACGGCACAAGTATGAGCGTCCCGGCTCCACCACGAACCGCCCTCGAATCGCCTCGCGCCCGAGGAGCATCCTGAATCCCATGGCATCGCGAGTAGTTAGGGTCAGGTCGATCGGCCATCGCTCGGCACCCAGCTCGAGTGAGGTTCGGATGATCGGGCGGTACTCCCGGTGCCCGCTCGAGCTTTTCACGTGGCGATGCTCGTGGAGCTCCGCGATACAGTGGATCGTCGTCTTCGTCTCCCGTTGCACGGGGTGAACGACGAAGCGAACGTAGTCGCGTGGGCCTCTCGAGAACACTTCGATGTCGTATGCGTGAAGGGACGAGCTACGTGCGCCCGTGTCGACCTTCGCTTTGATGCGCGAGATGCCGAGGTCGGGCAACGCCACCCACTCACGCCAACCGATGACCGATAGTTCGCTCACGCCCACGAGCGTTGTCTTCGAAATTGCGAAAGTCAAAGTGCTTCTTCAGTGTACCCTCTCGGGCCATGTCGCTGCGAGACTATCTCACACCCCTCGATCTCGCCGCCATCTTGGGGCAGCTCGCCGGTTTGATCCGGATGATGGGGGGCCTGTTGTTGGCGCCCGCGGCTGTCGGTTGGGTGAGCGGCGAGTTCGTGGTCGCGGGACTGCTTTCTGGTCTGAGCGTGCTCGCATTGGGTCTCGGCCATTGGGGGCGCGCATTGCTCGCGAGGGAGTTGGCCGCGCGCGAAGCCTTCTTGGTGACCGCGCTTGCCTATCCCATCTTCTCGATTGCCGGCGGAGTTGCCTTCCTTCCCGTCGCCCCTTTCATCGACGGATTCTTCGAGAGCATGTCTGGCTTCACCACCACGGGGCTCAGCGTGGTGCCCATCGAAGACATGCCGCGAACGCTGCGCTTTCTTAGGTCGTACATGCAGTGGATCGGGGGCGCAGGCATCGTCATCTTGACGGTGGCGCTGCTCAGCGCCACTCGGCCCGCTGGTTTTCGCTTTCGCCTCTACGGCTCCGGCTCGGAAGACGAGCGAATTGCGGGCAGCGTGCGCTCGACGGCTCGCGATCTCCTCAAGATCTACGCACTACTGACCGGCGCCGTGTGCTCGGCGCTCGTCGTGGTGGGGGTGCCGATAGAGGATGCCGTGCTGCACGGGCTGGCCACGGTCTCCACCGGCGGGTTCTCGCCTCACGCAGCCAGCATCGGTCTCTATGTGAACGAGCCACTGGTGCTCATCGTCACCATGGCGGGCATGCTTCTCGGCGCGACGAGCTTCTCCAACTACCAGCGCATCGCGCGCCGCAGGAAGAGCCAGAATCAAGAGACCGAGCGCGATCCCCAAATCTTGGCCCTCGCGATCGTCGTGCTGGCCGGTGCGCCGCTGCTCTTTGTTCTGGAGGGAAGGGGTTGGCATGCGGCCTTCGACACCGTGAGTGCCATCACCACGACTGGGTTCTCGCTCGATGATCCAGCCGGATGGTCGCCCACGAGGAAATTCTTCACGACGCTCTGGATGATCATCGGCGGCTCGACCGGCTCGACCGCGGGCGGCCTGAAGATCATGCGATTTCTCGTGCTGCTCACCCTGATGAGATGGACCATCCACAGACTGATGTTGCCGGCAGAAGCCAGGATCGCGCTCAAGTACGCAGGTACGCCCATCGAGGCCGAGCCCCTGCGCCACTTGCTCGGCTTCATCGTGGCCTATCTCGCGCTGCTTCTCGCAGGCAGCGCTGCGCTCGTCTTCGCTGGGTTCAATCCGGGCGATGCGTTGTTCGAGAGCGCTTCGGCCGTCGGAACGGTGGGACTTTCCTGTGGCATCACGGACGCCACGCTGCCCGCTTGGCTCAAGCTCGTGTTGAGCTTCCAGATGTGGGCCGGGCGACTCGAGGTCATCCCCGTGCTAGTGGTGTTCTATCCAGCAACCTGGAAGCTACGCAGGAGGTCGCGATGAGGGTGATCATCGTGGGCATCGGCAGTATCGGTTACGAGCTTGCGAGAGACCTGACGCGGGGTGGCGCACATCAAATCGTGCTGATCGATAGTGATCCGGAGCGTTGCGAGGATCTGAGTGAGCAATTCGACGCGTTCGTCTTGGAGGGCGACGGGACGAATCCAGAGCTCCTGCAAAAAGCGCTCATCGAAGAGGCAGATGCCCTGATCGCCAGCACGAGCTCCGATGCAATCAACACGGTCGTCGCCATGCTCGCGAAACGCTTCGACGTGCCCACGGTCATGGTCAAGCTGAAGGATCTCGGTTTGCGGGCTGCCTGCAAAGAGATCGGGGTGGCGCGGATCGTGACACCCAGCATCTCCGCTGCAGCCGAGATGCTAGCGGCGTTGCACGGATTCGGTCGTCCCGATCTCTCCCTCGTGACTCGCGGAGGCTTGCGCTTCGAAGAGCTCGAAGTGCAAGGAATCGATCCAGTTTCGATACGCGAGCTGAACCTTCCGGACGGGGCGTTGATTCTCACGGTGGTGCGGGGCGAGGAAGTGCTGCTCGCGCGCGGCAACACTCGGGTCCAGCAAGGAGATTTGTTGTTGCTGCTCGTCGAGAACGAGCAGGCGCTCAAACAGGTGCAGGGATTGGTCGGTCAGGGCTAGCGTTGGCTGCTCGGAGGGCCATCAATCGTCGCTTTTTCGTTTGCCGCGTCGGCGAACCGGTCCCCATCCGTCGTGCTCGTCCTCGTCCTCGTCCGACTCTTCGTCCTCTTCGCTTTCGTCCCAGTCGTCCAAAGCCTCGTCGCTCGTTCCCCACAACTCGGGATCCCAGTCGTCTTGACTGTCCTCCAACGAGGCGAGATCCGGGTCGGACCACGGGTCTTCCGCGAACCAGTCCAGCTCGCTGTGGCGGCGATCACGGTCTCGCTTCGTTCTGTCACCTCGTATTGGCATGACGTTCCTCGCTTTGTTGTTGGGAAAGTCCCTACCGAGAGGTCTGAGCACGTTCTGTGCCATCTGTCGGCTGCCGGATTGAAGGCACGCCGCCAACGACGATTTCGCGATCGGGCGGGATGCCAGCCGCGTCCCGGTGCAGAACCTGCACCGGGGTACCGCGGGATGGATGCAGGACTTGCACCGAGCCCTCGCGGGCGAGTTTTCTCGGTAGCTTTTCCAGGCGGTTATTGCTCAGTTGGCACGGCACGGCGCTTGCTCTCATTAGGGCTCGACAAAGCGGAGAACCCCATGACGCGTCCCCAGCTCGATTTGGTCACCCCTGAGGTCGTGCAGAAGATCCGTACCGAGAATCGCCTTCTGCTGGAGAGAACTGAGAGCATGCAGGCAAGCATCGAGACCGGGCGTTTCGACGAGGCTGCGCCTATCGCGGCCGAGCTCGGTCGGGCCCTTCGAGAGCACGTTCTGCTCGTCGACGGAGTTCTCGACGTATTGAGCCCCGATGACGTCTTGCCAACGCGCCGCCGCCGCTAGCGCACACCCGATTCACTTTTCGTTGGGCCATGCGTTTCGCTTGGTCACCCCCCACTCCTGAAGCCGGTATTGGATGGTTCGCTTGCTGATTCCCAGAATCGCGGCCGCCTTCGTTGGCGACCCTCCCACCGCCTCCAGGGTTCTGAGGATCGTATACCGCTCTACCTCGGCCAAGGTCACGCCCGGGACGAGCAAGCTCAATGGCTCGACCTCCGGATCAGGCGCCTGGATGGGTAGGTCTTCGGAACCGATCAGCTCCTTTTCACAGAGGACCACCGCCTGCTCGATGGCGTGTTGGAGCTCGCGGACGTTTCCGGGCCACGGGTAGCCGAGCAGCGCCTCGCGAGCGCGCGCCGTGAAGCCACGTACATGCTTGCCGTTCTCCTCCGAATAGAAGCGAAGGAAATAGTCTGCCAGAAGGGGGATGTCGCTCGGCCGCGCGCGAAGCGGTGGCACGTCCAGGACGACGACCTTCAGACGGAAATACAAATCTTCGCGGAACCTCCCGTCGTCTACCAGCGTCCTCAAGTCTCGGTTCGTCGCTGCGACGACCCGCACGTTGACCTTGACTGTCTCGTTGCCGCCAACCCGCTCGAACTCCCGCTCCTGAAGGAAGCGGAGCAGCTTGACCTGCACCGAAAGCGGCATTTCGCTCAGCTCGTCGAGGAACAGCGTGCCACCGTCGGCCTGCTCGAATCGGCCGCTGCGCCGGGTCACGGCTCCCGTGAACGCCCCCTTCTCGTGCCCGAAGAGCTCGGATTCGAGGACACTTTCGGAGAGCGCTGCGCAGTTCAGCCGGATCAGGGGTCCCTCGCTGCGCAGTGAGTGCTCGTGCACGGCCTTGGCAATCAGCTCTTTGCCTGTCCCGGTTTCTCCCTGGATCAGGACCGTCGACCTGCTCTTGGCGGCCTGAAGCATTCGTTTGAATAGCCGCTGCATCGAGGGATGCGCCCCGACGATGTGATCGAGTCGCGTGGTCGGAAACGACGCCGCAGCCTCCGCCCGGGCGTTGATCGCATCCCTCGCGTGGATGGGCTTGTCGAGCGACCGCTCGACGACGAGGGCCAGCGCATCTGGTCGAATCGGCCTGGTCAGGCACCGGTCGGCCCCAGAGGCCAGCGCCTTGACCGCCGTGTCGGTCGAGCCGGAGCTTGCGATTGCGATGAAGGAAGCCGAAGGGAGTAGGGCTCTGGCCTGCCGCAAGAACTCGAACCCATCCATGCCCTCGAGCTCGAGCTCCACGAGGATCACATCGGGCATCGACCGTTCCACGAGCTCCAGCGCCTCGGCCCCGTCGGGCGCCGTGTCCACCATATGCCCGATCGCCGTGAGTTGAGCCTCGAGCTCGGACTGAACCTCCGCATCGCCTTCGACGACCAGGACCCGGCCGGTCTGCTGCGCCATCATGGCGCAAGGATGGCTCGCGTTCTCGGGGCCGTCCATGGCGGCCGGCCACAAAGGTCGTGCGCAGAATCCGAGCAGGTGTCAGATTTGCGCCCGGTCATCATGCGCTGGGACGGGCTTCGAAAGACCGGAAGCAAACCCGCCTCTCCGCCCCTCAAGGCGCGGCAGATGCTGGGCAAGTACCGTGTCCGCCGCCGAATCGGCGTCGGGGCATTCGCCACCGTCTACGAGGCTTACGACACGATCGAGGGCGTGCCGGTCGCACTCAAGATTCCTGACCTCGATCAGCTCGACCAAGAGTCGCTGAACCTCATTCGGCGCGAGGTTCGTCTGACCGCGCGCCTCGAGCACGAAAACATTCTGCCGCTACGCAACGCGATGATGATCGATGGATACTTCGTCATTGCGACCCCGCTCGGACGGCAAACCCTCGCAGACCGGTTGCACCGGCGGCTCGGGCCCAAAACGGCGCTATCGTACACGGAGCAGTTGCTATCCGCACTGGCGTACGCCCACGAAGAGCGGATCATTCACTGTGACATCAAGCCGGACAACGTGATCTTGTTTCCAGGCGGGGTAGTGCGGCTCGCCGACTTCGGCATCGCGAAGGTCGCGCTGCGAACGCGAACCATCATGGGCTCCGGACAGGGAACCGTCGGTTACATGGCCCCTGAGCAGGCGATGGGGAAGCCCTCCTTTCGGTCCGACGTCTTCTCGATGGGGTTGTTGATTTACCGCATGTTCGCGGGGGAGCTTCCGGAGTGGCCGTTCGACTGGCCGCTACCGGGCGCGGAGCGCCTTCGCCGCACGGTCAGCCGGGACTTCATCAGCTTCATCCGCCGGGCGATCGAGATACGCGAGCGCAAGCGGTATCGCGACGGCGTGCAGATGGAGCGGGCCTTCCAAGCCGTCAAACCGCGAGCCCTTCGGGGCTCGACGCGTGGCGGGAGGTCGGCGCCGTGAGCGAGACCCACATCTTTACGGATGTGGACATGACCCAAGGCGAGCGGTTCGAGCTCGGGGCTGGAGAAGCCGTCGTGCTCAGCATTCCCAAGCCGGGGCGCGAGGGTCCAAACGAGGATGCGGCAGCGCTGATATCGCTGGCCGACGAGGCGGCTGTCGCCGTGGTCTCCGACGGTGCCGGCGGTCATCCGGGAGGCGCAGAGGCTGCAGCGCTCGCCGTTCGGGCCGTCTGCGACTCGGTGGCGAAGCTTGGAGGCGATCTCGGAAACCTTCGGGAGGCGATCATCAACGGCTTCGAATCCGCCGATCGAGCCATCTCGGCGCTCGGCACCGGCGCTGCCGCCACGCTTGCGGTGGTCGAAATCCAGGGCAGTCACATGCGGGCCTACCACGCGGGGGACTCCATGGTGCTCGTCACGGGTCAGCGCGGACGGATCAAGTGGCTCACCATTCCACACTCGCCCGTGGGGTATGCGGTCGAGGCCGGCCTACTGGATCGGGGCGATGCATTGCACCACGAGGACCTGCACATCGTATCCAATCTGCTCGGGGGTCATGGAATGCGTATCGAGCTTGGTGCAGCTCTCGAGCTGTCGCCTCGCGACACGGTCGTTCTGGCGAGCGATGGGCTGAGCGACAATCTCCACCTGGACGAGATCGTCGAGCGTGTCCGGAAGGGTCCGCTTCCCCGAGCCGTCGCCGAGCTGGCTGCCTTGGGCCGGCAGCGAATGGCCGCCTCGTCCGACGGCGAGCCCTCCAAGCCCGACGACCTCACGTTCATTGCGATAAGGCGGCGCCGTTCCCCTGGGCGCAAGCGCCGCTGAACGCTTCCAGGTCCCGGACCGAGCGATAGCCTTTGCCCCACCGCACGAACTGCTCGACGGCCGTCGCGGTCCCCACGTCGACCAGCGGCCACAGGGGCTGCTCCACCTGCTCAACCAGCTTCAACGCGGACTTGATCTGCGCGTCCCATCGCGCGTAGTAGCGATCGAGGTCACCGGCCTCGACCTTCTTGCGACAGGGCCCTTTCGAGCAGCAAAGCTCCATGGCGTCGGGGAGGTTGAACATTCCGTACTCGTCGGTGATCTGTTCTCCGGCTTCGATGTCCCGTATCGCGATCTCGAAGCCGTACCCGGTGCTCATGGTGTTGGCTTGGCAGCAATGATTGACGAACTTGGCATGGTCCCAGCTCACGATGCGGACGCCGTTCGGGTCGATGTAGGAATAGCGCTCGATTATGGGCGCAAAAGTGGGGTCTTGGAGCCTCGGATCCTCGGGAGCGATCTCGATCTCGAGCGGATCCCAGACGTAGGTGATGGTTCCCTTGGCCAGTCTGCCGGTAGCGAAGACTCCCAAACCGACGACCTCATCGATGTATCGCACTTCTGTGGATGGATGAATCACGGTGCCGCCCGCGTGCATAATCGGTGCCAAATTGAATCGAAGTCAAGAACGTAGAAAGCAAGGCTCGGGGGGCCGCCGAGTGCAAAACTTGCCCTCACTGCATGTGCAAGGCTTGCACTGGCGCCGTTTCGGCGCCCGAGACCAGGGCACGTGCGCGGGCTGCGGGGCGGTGTCAGAGTTGCGCGGACCCAGATGAAAGGCGACCTTCGCAACGGCGCGACAAGCCCGGTCTTCCGGAATCGCGAGCTCGTCATCGAGGACTTTCCGCGGGGGGAGGTTTCACGCCTCTACATCGATCTCGTCGCCAATGGCCTGGCCCAAGACATTCTGCTGCCGGTCTTGGTGGCGCGCGGCAAGCGCGATGGTCCGGTCTTCGGGCTGACCGCTGCCGTTCACGGCAACGAGCTCAACGGAATCCGGGTTATTCACGACCTGATGCACCACATCGACCCGCGACAGCTCCAGGGTGCGCTCGTGGCCGTGGTCGTGGTCAACGTGCCGGGTCTTCATCGGCATCAACGCGAGTTCGTCGACGGCGGTGACCTGAATCACATCTTCCCGGGGCGCGAGGATGGGGACGTCGCCGAGGTGTATGCACACCGAGTCCTCGACCGAATCGTCAAACGCTTCGACTATTTGGTCGACTTGCACACGGCGAGCTTCGGCCGCGTCAACTCACTTTACGTGCGTGCCGACATGACGCAGCCCGCGACGGCGACCATGGCCTACCTGCAACGGCCGCAAATCATCGTCCACAATCCACCGTCGGACTACACGCTGCGGGGCGCCGCGATGGATCTTGGGATTCCGTCCATCACCTTGGAGGTGGGAGACCCTCAGCGTTTCCAGCCGAGCTTCGTGAAATCGTCGCGGATTGGCCTTCGGACCGTGCTCGCGGCGGCGGGCATGCTCCCAAAGCGTCCCGTGGCCGAAGGCAACGAGCCCATCTTGTGCGAGCGCTCGTTCTGGATGTACACCGATCGCGGTGGGCTCTTGGAGGTGCTTCCACGTCCCACCGAGCTGGTGAGTCGCGGTGAGCGCGTCGCGGTGCTTCGGAATGCCTTCGGGGACGTGATCCGCGAGTACCACGCGCCACAAGACGGCATCGTGGTGGGCAAGAGCGTCAATCCGGTGGGCCAAACCGGTGCGCGAATCCTGCACTTGGGCGTGATCGCCTCGCCAGACCACGGCTTTCAACGGCGCCCCGCGACCCCGCCGGTCTTGCAAGGGAGCCATTGATGCGGTTCTGCTTCGTCGTGAACGATCGGCGGGAGCCCTCCGTCGAGCAGACCACCACGCTCTTGATCAGCGCCGCTGCGAGGCGAGGGCACGAGGTTCTGGTCTGCGGCGTTGGCGATTTCACGGTGAACGACGATGGAACCCTTCGAGGGCTCGGTTGCCGTGTCGAAGCGACCGAGCCGGCAGCCGTAGTCGAGGAGCTCCTCAGAGGCCGAGCGTCGAGTCGGGCGCTCGGCGAGCAGGACTTGTGCATCATCCGGACGAACCCAGGTAGGGACGAGGCGCGCCGGGCCGAGCACGTGGCGGCCCTTCGTCTACTCGAGCGACTGGACGAGCAGGGTGTCCGCGTCATCAACCACCCGCGAGGTCTTTGCCGGGCGCAGACGAAGCTCTCTCTTCTGGAGGCTCCTGCCTCCTTGAGGCCACGCACCCTGATCACGCGCGACGTCGCGGTCATCGAACGATTTCTCGACGAGGCGTCGAACCGGATCGTCATCAAGCCCCTCGATGGGACCCGAGGTCGCGATGTTTTCGTCCTCGAGCCGGCCGGCCCGCAGGCCAACACGAAGCAGATCATCGAGGTCGTGCTGCGGCGCGGCTATGCGATGGTGCAGGAGTTCGTCCCCGGCGCCGACCGTGGAGACGTTCGCGTGACCGTCGTGAACGGCCGGATCCTCGAGGTCGACGGCCAGCCGGCGGTCATCGCCCGAGTGCCGAGGGGTGGAGACTTTCGAAGCAATCTCCACGTGGGAGGAGCTGCCCAGCCGTCCGGCGTCACCGACGCCATGCAAGAGGCGGTTGCGCAAATCGCACCCCACCTACGACGGGAGGGGCTCTTTCACGTGGGTGTGGATTTCGTGGGCGGCCGGATACTCGAGCTGAACGTGTTCAGTCCAGGTGGGCTTCATCCTAGCGAGCGTCTCTACGGTCGGGATTTTAGCGGCGCCGTCATCGAGGCGTTTGAGCAGCGAGCCTGATCGCCGCGTCAATCCTTTGGAGGGTCCGGCACGATGGTCTTTGCGCCTTTGGCGCCCTCGCGGATCTCGTCGAACAGCGCGTCATCGTCATCGAGGGATCGGAATAGCCCCCGGCGCAGTCCGCCCTTTTGCGTGAGGAGCATCGCGGTCATCTTGTCGATGGCGATGGCTGCCAGCACCGACTGGATGTAGGCCTCGATGAGATCGTCGGTTCCGATCCCGATGGTGTTGAAGTCACGCCGATCCATCAACAGCAACCGGTCAGTCGACGCGGTCCAGCTGCCATCCGGCTGTCGCTCCGAAAGATTGGTTCCCAAGACTTCCCAGGACGATTCCCCCTCTTCCAGGACGGCAGGCAGGGGCTTTCTGGAGCGTCGCGCATACACCGCGAGAGGTCGAAAGCCCGTTGCCCCGCCACAGACCATCACCCTGAGGTCGGCGACGTAGATGTGCCCGTGCCGATCTGGAATCGTGCCGACGTGATAGAAGCGTCCTACGCGCTCCACCGAGCTCCATACGTAGTTCCCGATCAGACTTTGCACCACGAAGCGGTCGTAGGGGTGGTCGATCTCCATGAACCGATGTAGCTCGCGCTCGTTCACGATCGTGAACACGCCCTGACCTGCATTGCTGTAGGGAACCTTCACGACGGCGTGGCCGCCGAAGCGGCGAACCCAGAGCGGCACCTCTTCCTTGGCCACGTCCCCGATCGTTTGCGGAGTCCGGATGTGGAGCCCCGAGCCCTCGAGCTCGGCGTTGTAGAGCTCGTATGCCTTCATCGCGACGAGCTTGTTGCGCCCGCCCGAAAGGCAGGTCAGCACCGGATTCAAGATGCGGGTGCGTGTTCGAATCGGAATTCGGTTCCAGGGCTTCTGCGTCACGTAGCGAAACGCAGCGCGGATGGGCCGCCACCGCCCCTGTGCGTCTCTGACTTCGAGCAGGCCGTCGGTGAATCTCGCCGGAGGATCCTCGGTTGCGTCCGGAAACGGCGTGAGAAAGACGTCCTCTCCCGTGAGGTCGGCGATGACCGCGGCGTAGCCCGAGGCTTCCATGTGGTTTTTGTCGAACAGCACCGCGAGGTCGCCGGAAGTCCCTTTTCGCTTCGAAATCAAGGGGAGAAAGGCCGTTTCGATCAGCTTGCGATAGCCGGCCTGCTCGTCGTCGTCCGACGGGATGGGCATCGACTTGTTACCCGAGGGGCAGGAATTCGTCTCGATGACGACCAGCCTTCGATTCCCCGCGGCGGTGGTGGTGCAGAAGAGATCGGCGCCGGCCCACTGAAAATGCTTGGGCGAGTAGCTGAGCACGTCTTCTAGGGCCTGCGGATCCACGCGGGGATTCAAGTGACAGTATCGGTTGACGATCCGGCGGTTGGACATCCGCAGAAAGAAAGACACCAACGGGTGGATCTGAGCATTTAGCACCCGAGAGTAGAAGTGGTTGCGAGGCTCGAAGGAGCCGGGTGGGACCAAGTTCGCGTGCTGGCGATGCAACGCTGCCCGGGAAGCGGTGACATCCATGGATCTCGAGCCGATGCTGCGCCCCGAACGCAGCGCTGGCAAGTCAAAGGAGAGCGCGAGCAAGCTCTGGTGCCAAAGCGTTACAGTTCTATACTTCCTCAAAAGCCATGACTGAGGAAGCAGAAGAAATCGATCTACGTGGACGCCGGTTCTTCGATGGTATGGTCGAATGGGCTCGCGAGACTGGCAGGCAGATCCGATCGGAGTGCCCATTCACCACGCGAATGTTCGAACGAGACCCGTCGAGCCGCGACGTTCTGGCGTGATGCGTCTACGCTCCGCGCGGTTCGAGCCAAGCCGGGGGACTTGGTGGTATGGTCCGCGCCATGTTGGCTCGGCTTGGAGAGGCATTCAGCCGGTGGGCTTATCGTTGGGTACCCGATCCGTTCGTATTGGCGCTCGCCTTGACGTTGATCACGTTGTCGGCTGGCTTTGCGCTTTCCGGATCCGCGAGCTCCGTCTTGCAGGGATGGTATGGCGGCTTTGCCAGCACCCCGTTGCTCGCATTCGCTCTGCAGATGTGCCTCATTCTCGTGACCGGACAAGCGTTGGCGTCGAGCCCGCCGGTCCAAAAGGCCGTTCGCGCCGTGGCGCGGTTGCCAAAGCGCACCTCCTCGGCTGCGGGCCTGGTGGCAGTCATTGCCTGTGTCACGGGGTTGATTCAGTGGGGGCTCGGAGCGGTGGTAGCCGCCTTCGTCGTGCGGGAGATCGCGCATGGCGCCGCCGAAGAAGGCCGACCCATGGACATTCCCGTATTGGGCGCCGCCGCATACACCGGGCTCGCCGTTTGGCATGGAGGACTGAGCGGCTCGGCACCACTGAAGGCTGCCGAATCGGCGAGTTTCACCCAGGGTGCGACGGAGGCGATCCCCGTCAGCGAAACCCTGTTCTCGCCGCTCAATTTGGTGGTCAGCGGAGGGCTCTTCGTGTTGCTACCCTTGTTGTGCGTGGCCCTCGCACCGAAGAAGTCGGCCATTCCGGAGCCGTTGCCCAGCGAGAGCGAGACCGCGCAACCTACGAAGCGATCCCCCTTTGGCCTCTTGATCGGCGGGTCGGCTGGCGTGGTGGTCGCTGTGAGCTGGGCGCGCGGTGATCTTCAGTTCGATCTCAACTCCGTGAATCTGTTCTTCTTGACGCTGGCTCTTGCGGCGCACGGCTCGATCCGAAGCTTTCTGGATTCCGTATCCGAAGGGGCACGCGGCGCCGGCGCGATCATCGTGCAGTTCCCGCTCTACTTCGGCATCCTCGGCGTCATGCAGGCGAGCGGCATCATCGAGGGCCTTTCCCAACTGATGTCAGCGATCGCGTCTCCCACGACTTTCCCGGTGCTCACTTTCTTGAGCGCCGGGTTCGTGAACTTCTTCGTCCCGTCCGGTGGTGGGCAGTGGGCTTTGCAGAGCGAGATACTCTTGACGACAACTAGCGAGCTCGAGCTCGCGCCGGGACCTACCATCATGGCCTTTGCCTATGGTGACCAGTGGACCAACCTATTGCAGCCGTTCTGGGCGCTGCCGCTTCTCGCGATCACCGGCTTGAAGGCGCGTCAGATCGCTGGCTATACCGCGATCCTGGCGATCGGCATGGGCCTCTACGTCGGGGCGGTGTTGCTGGTAATGGGTTAGAGGCCCCCGGCAACTCGGTACGCCGCTTCGGTGTTCTTCGCGACGTCGTCGAGCGTCGCCCCGTCCGCAAGCTCGACCAGCGTCATGCCGCCGTCGCCTTTCTTGTCGATCTCGAAGACGCCAAGATCGGTGATGACCAAGTCGACGACCTTCGTGCCCGTCAGCGGAAGGTCGCATTCTTTGAGAAGCTTGGACTTCCCTTTGGCCGTGTGCTCCATGACGACTACGACTCGCTTCACGCCTGCGACGAGGTCCATGGCCCCGCCCATGCCCTTGACCATCTTGCCGGGAATCATCCAGTTGGCGAGGTCGCCGTTCTCCGCGACCTGCATCGCCCCGAGAATCGAGAGGTCGATGTGCCCGCCACGAATCATCGCGAATGATTCAGCGCTCGAGAAGAAGCTCGTCGACGGTAGCTCCGTGACGGTTTGCTTTCCTGCGTTGATCAGGTCGGCATCTTCCTCGCCTTCGTAGGGGAACGGCCCCATCCCCAGCATTCCGTTCTCGCTCTGTAGCTGCACCCTGATTCCCTCCGGAATGTAGTTGGAAACCAGGGTCGGAATGCCGATGCCGAGGTTCACGTAGAAGCCATCTCGAAGCTCTTGCGCGGCGCGGGTTGCCATCTGTTCGCGGGTCCAGGCCATCATCTCCTCCTCAGGGGCGCGGACGCGTCGTCCGTTGCTCGATGTGCTTCGAGGGGTTGGGGCAGTGAATGATCCGGTCCACGTAGATTCCTGGCGTCATGATGTGATCGGGCTCGAGCTCGCCTGGTTCGACCAGATGCTCGACCTCCGCGACCGTCGTCTTCGCCGCCGTGGCCATCATGGGATTGAAGTTTCTCGCGGTCTTGCGATAGATGAGATTGCCCTCCGTGTCGCCTTTCCAGGCATGAACGATCGCAACGTCGGCATGGAGCGCGCGCTCCATCACGTACTGCTCCCCGTCGAACTCGCGAACCTCTTTGCCTTCAGCCACCACGGTTCCCACGCCCGTCTTGGTGAAGAATGCAGGGATGCCCGCGCCGCCTGCACGAATGCGTTCGGCGAGCGTGCCTTGGGGATTGAACTCCACGGTCAGATCGCCGTCGAGAAACTGTTTCGCGAACAGCTTGTTCTCTCCGACGTACGATGAAACCATCTTGCGGATCTGACGTGTTTCGAGCATCACGCCGAGGCCGATCCCGTCGACGCCGGCGTTGTTGGAAATTACGGTCAAATCCTTCACGCCGGATTTCGCGACAGCGTCGATCAAGGCCTCCGGGATTCCACACAACCCGAACCCTCCGGACATCAGCGTCATGCCATCGCGCAAGAGCCCGTCGAGCGCTGCCGAAGCGTCTGAATATACCTTGTTGACCATGGTTGTCTCTAGCTCCCGCCTCTGCGTCTGACAATCCGGGGTTTCAGTCGAGGCCCAGCATTTTCCTCGCTTCAGCGGGCGTGGCGACCTCTCGGCCTGCGTTGCGTGCGCACTGCGCGAGCGCCTCGATGAGTGGGCCGTTGCCCGAGGCCTTGTCTCCGTTCGGCAAATAAAAAGTGTCTTCGACGCCGGTTCTGAGCATTCCGCCGAGCTCCGCCGCACGTTGATGCGTTTCCCAGATCTCTTCGCGGCCGATCAGAGTGGCTTGCCAGTGTGCGTCGCCACTCTTGTACTTCATCAGAAGCTCGAGCAGCTCGGGATCGCATGGCATCCCGGAGGCGACACCCATCACGAAGTTGTAATGCATCTCTTTGGCCATGCCGGCCCGCAGATAGAGTCCTACGGAGCGCACGATGCCTACGTCGAAACACTCCATTTCCGGAATGGTGTTGGTCTCGGCCATCGCGTCGAGCATCTTCTGAATCTTCTCCACGCTGTTGAGGAACACGAGGGGAGGCCATGCCCAAGTATTGTCCTTCTTGAGCTTCAGGTAGTTGAGACTGCCCGCGTTGCATGCCGCGATCTCGGGCTTGATGCGACGTAGGCACGCGACCGGACCGGAGACGTCATCGTCCATCACGCCGGTGCTCTGATTGATGATCACGCCCGGACAGGCGTCCCGAATCGCATCGGTCGCCGTGGCTGCAAGGTCCGGATCCCAGCTTGGGAAGTGCCCCATCCCGGGCTCCTGCCTTCGGAAGTGAACGTGCATGATCGACGCCCCGGCGTTGAAAGCATCGCGTGCGGATGCAGCCATTTCCTCGGGCGTCACGGGGACGGGGTGTTGTTTCGGATTGGTAAGCACGCCGGTCAGCGCGCAGGTGATGATCGCCTTGTCCATGTCGTTCTCTCGAATGGTTGGTTCAGCCCGCGAGCTCGCGGCACGGTTTACGTATACGTAAACCAGATGCGATGCAAGTAAATCTTCTGTTGTCACGACAACTGGTCGGCGCTATTCTCCACGCCCATGGCCGTCGCGTCGAAAACTACCGCCCGCACCGATGCCGCAAGAGCATTCGTGGACGCCCACGGCCATGCGGAGGCCCCGGACTTCTTCTCCATTTCCGACCTTTCGGAGGAGTTTGCCATCACCCATCGTGCGATCCGCTTCTACGAGGCGAAGGGTCTGTTGTCACCCAGACGGCTCAATGGCGCCCGCATCTACTCGCGCCGCGACCGCGCGCGGCTTCACATCATCGTGCGGGCGAAATCACTCGGCTATAGCCTCGAGGAAACCAAGGACTATCTGGACCTCTACGGCCGCCAGGGAGAGGGCCGCATCAAGCAGTTGGAGGTCTCGGTCCACAAGAGTGCGGAGATGATCGCGGAGCTCGAGGCGAAGAAACGTCAGATCGACGAGAAGATCGAGGAGCTCCGCCTCATCAACCGGGTGTGCCGGCAAAAAATCGCGCAAAAGCGCGCCAAGAACACCGATTGACGGCGGGGCTCAGAACCAATCCGCCTCCGCATCGATGTACGAGCGTTCGTTCGACAAGCAGAGGTTCGCCAGGATCGAAATCCGGGGTATCTCGGTTTGGATCCAATACCTGGCCGCTGCCTCGATTCCTCGCCTTCGCGTTTCGGAGATGGAGGATGTGTGAGCAGCCGCATCCATGAGGAGCCATTGCCAGCCGATTACCAGCGTTGCGAACATGTCGAGGTAATCCCAGCTGTGCCCTAGCATGCCATCGGTGTCACCCGACATTCCGCGTTGGCCCAGCTGCATCGTGGTCGCGCCCACCGTTTCGACGGCCCTCTCGAGCGCATCACACAAGTCTCGGTCGCAACCCGACTCCCTGGCGCGGCCGATGGCGCTGGTCAATTCTTCGGCGAGAGCTCGCAGCGGCGCGCCGCCCTTGGACATGACCTTGCGGCCCAGCAGGTCCATGCTTTGGATTCCGCTCGTGCCCTCGTGGAGGCTATTGAGCTTCTGATCGCGCATGAACGCCTCCGGAAGATACTCGCTGGTGTAGCCGTATCCGCCGTGGATCTGAATCGCCAGCGCATTGGCTTCGAACCCTCGCTCGGCAGGGAACGTCTTGGCGACGGGAGTCAACAGGTCGAGCAGCAGCTGCGCTCTTTCGCGTTCTTGCTCGGTCGTTCCGTGATCCGCGACGTCTGCGTACTTGGCAACGGTTGCCAGAAGGGCGAGGCTTCCTTCCACGATCGCCTTTTGCCGCAGCAGCATGCGCCGGACGTCGGCGTGCTCGATGATCGGCACCGGCTCGCTGTCACGCGTACCCAGCTTGCGCCCTTGCTTGCGATCGAGCGCGTACAATCGCGATTCGTGGTAGGCGGCGGAGGCGGTAGCGGCGGCGTTGACGCCGACCATGATGCGGGCTTGGTTCATCATCTGAAACATGTATCGAAGCCCTTGGTTGGGCTCTCCGACCAGCCAACCCCGACAATCGCCTTCGTCGCCAAACTCGAGCGCCAAGCTGGGGAGGCCTTTCCACCCGATCTTGTGGATGAGGCCTGCGACCGTGACGTCGTTCGAAACGAGCCGGCCGCCCTCCTCGCGAAGCTTGGGGACCGCGAATAGAGAAATGCCCTTGGTCCCTTCGGGTGCGCCTTCGATGCGAGCCAGGGTCAGATTGATCACGTTGTCCGTGATGCCGTGGTCCGCACCGGAGATGAAGATTTTGCTTCCCTTGATCAGGTAGTAGTCGTGGTCCGTGGGGGTGGCGGTCGTCGTGATGTCGGCCAGGCTGCTTCCGGCGTGAGGCTCGGTCAGAGCCATCGTGCCGGTCCATTCGCCCGCGTACATCCGCTCCATGAACTGCGTCTTGAGCTCGTCGTCGCCAAACGCTTCGATCAGATGTGCTGCGCCGTGCGTGAGCCCGATGAAGCCGTAAGCGCCGAGGTTTGCCGCCATGAGATACGCGCTGGCCAAGGTGTGCACCAGCATGGGCATCTGTTGGCCGCCGACCGATTCGGATCGAGTTGCACTCAGCACACCCAAGTCGACCATCTGCTCGAAGAGGGCGGGAAGCCCCGGGTGCGTATGGATCCGGCCATCCCGAAACACGGGTGGGTTCTCATCCATGGGCTTGTACGTCGGCCAAAGATCCTGCCGTGCGAAACGTCGGACACTGTCGATGTACAGGTCGAAGGTCTCTTTCGAGTGCTGCTGGTAGGCTTCGAGCTGGCAGAGCGACTCGGCGTCGAGAACCGCGTAGAGGAGGAAGTCGACGAGCCCGTCGTCGATCAGAGGATTGCCCTGTGCTGGCATGTGGAGCTCCGCTGGGGGCGCACCCTAGCACCAAGACGGGCCCACTTCCCACGTGAATTCCTCGCTTGCATGCGGTATTAGAACAACCATGGATTTCGAGCATTCGGAGCGAGCGAAAAACCTGATGCGTCAGGTCGAGCGTTTCGTGCGGGAGCGGGTTCTACCCAACGAGCAGAGGTACCTCGATGAGCGGGTGGGCACCGATGATTGGCGGCAGTGGAAGATCCCTCCCATCATCGAGAAGCTCAAAGCCGAAGCCAAGGAGCTCGGGCTCTGGAATCTCTTCCTACCCGACGAGGAGTACGGCGCGGGCCTAGACAACCGCGACTATGCGCCCATTGCCGAGATTACAGGCCGGAGCTTCTTGGCGCCGGAGGTATTCAACTGCAGCGCACCCGATACGGGTAACGCCGAGGTCTTGGTCAAGTACGGATCAGACGAGCAAAAGAAGCGTTGGCTCGAGCCGCTGCTTTCCGGAGAGATTCGATCCGGTTTCGCGATGACCGAGCCCGCGGTGGCCTCGAGCGATGCTACGAACATGCAAGCGACGTGTGAGGTCGTGGGCGACGAGGTAGTGCTCAACGGTCAGAAGTGGTGGACCAGCGGCGCAGGGGACCCGCGCTGCGCCTTCTACATTTTCATGGGAGTCACCGACCCCAATGGCGGACGCCACGAGCGGCACTCCATGGTGCTCGTGCCGTCCGATGCGCCAGGCGTGAACGTCCTCCGCATGGTGCCGGTATTTGGAGACTTGGACGAGCCGCACGGTCATGCCGAGATCTCGTTCGAAGACGTGCGCCTGCCGGTGAGCAGCATCATCGCAGGGCCGGGTCGTGGCTTCGAGATCGCGCAGGGCCGGCTGGGTCCCGGACGCATTCACCACTGCATGCGGGCCATCGGAGCGGCGGAGCGCGCCCTGCAGCGCCTTTGTGAGCGTGCGGTCCACCGGGTCGCCTTTGGCAAGCCGCTCGCGAACTTGGGCGGCAACCGAGACATCATCGCCAACTCGCGCATGGCGATCGATCAGGCCCGACTCCTCACGCTCAAAGCCGCCTGGGCGCTCGATACCTACGGGACGTTTGGCGCCTTGGTCGACATCTCTGCGATCAAGGTCATCGCCCCGAACGTGTTGCAGTCGGTCGTCGATGCGGCGATCCAGATACACGGCGGCGAAGGCATGGCGGATCCCGAGCTCACGCGGTTGCTGGCCATGGCCCGAGCGCTCCGCATCGCCGATGGCCCCGACGAGGTTCATCGAGGCATGGTCGCGAGGCTCGAGCTCAAGAAATACGCCTGACTCGGATCTACCCGGTCTGGTTGAGCCAACGAGCGATTTTTCGGACCAATACTCGGGGCGAGAAGCGGATGCTGAATGCCACCAAGCGGTTCATGAAGCCTTCGATGGCAAGGACCTTGCCCTTCATCATCGATCGATAGGCGTGCCGGGCGACCTTGTCCGGCGGCGCTGCACCGAGCTTGAATAGAAAGCTCTGTGCGTTGCCTGCCGTTTGCGCGAAGTTCGTTGCAGTGGCCCCGGGGCAGTGCGCAGTGACGGTCACCCCATGGCTTTTCACCTCTTCGGCGATTCCTTCCGAGAACATGATGACGAACGACTTGCTCGCGTAGTAGACGGCCATGTCTGGGCCCGGTTGGAATCCCGCAGTGGACGCGATGTTCAGGATTCGGCCTTTGTTGCGGGCGAGCATTCCCTGCAGCGCAAGATGTGTGAGGGCGACCAGCGCGTCGATGTTCACTTGGAGCATGTCCATCTGGAGCTGCAAAGAAAGCTCCGCGAAAGCGCCTGTGGCTCCAAAGCCGGCGTTGTTGACCAAGTAGTCGACCTGAAGACCCCTGCCTTCGAGCGTCTCGAACAGCTCCGCGGGGGCCGCGGGATTGGAAAGATCGCAAGGCACGACATGAGCGGTGATGCCGTGCGCGGTCTCCAGCTCCTGAGCGAGGCTGCGGAGCTTGTCCTCGGTGCGGGCCACCAGCACGAGATCGCGACCATCTGCGGCGAAGAGCCTTGCCAGCTCCGCGCCAATGCCCATCGATGCGCCAGTGATCAAGGCGACTTCCCTCGCAGTCATCGTCCATTCCTCATCGGTAGCCTCTTCTCCCAGCGTGAGATGCCCGGTGCATGGTATCTTCCAGAACCATATGACGAGCAAGGATTCTTTCACGCCAGAATGGTTCGAGGGGTCGCTCCCAGAGCGCTCGTATCGATCGGCATTCAAATGGGGAGCCCCGGAGGCTTACAAGCATCCGAATCCTCGTCTATACGCGCTCATGAAGGAGACGTTCGACCTCGACGACGAGTACTTCCGAACGCCACAGAAGCTCGGCTTGGAAGAGGTGAAGGTGGATGCACCTATCTCGCTTCGGCCGGAGCAGGTCGCCTTCTTTCGTGGCCTTCTAGGCGAAGAGAACGTGAGCGACGACGAGTATGACCGGCTGCGCGTCTCCTACGGCAAGACGATGCTCGATGCGCTTCGCCTGCGAGACCACCAAGTCGAGAATCTGCCCGACCTCGTTCTACATCCTCGCCACGGCCAAGACGTCGAAGAGATCGTCGGCTACTGCCACGAGCAGAGAATCCCGCTCTACACGTTCGGCGCTGGCTCGAGCGTCACCCGTGGGACTGAGTGCTACCGAGCAGGGGTGTCCATTCATCTGGGCACGCACATGAACCGAATCCTCTCGCTCAACCCGGTGAATCAGACCGTGACGGTGGAGCCAGGGATTCTCGGGCCTGCCCTGGAGGAAGCGCTCAACGATGCTCGTCAGCGTTTCAAGGCGCCCCACGCGTACACCTGCGGCCAGTTCCCGCAGTCTTTCGAATATTCGTCCATCGGAGGTTGGGTCGTCACACGCGGTGCGGGCCAGAACTCCACCTACTACGGCAAGGCCGAAGACCTGGTGCTGAGCCAGAAGTACGTCACACCGGTCGGCACCATCGAGACGGTCGACGTGCCTGCCTATGCGACGGGGCCAAACCTCGACCAGATCATGATCGGCAGCGAAGGCGCCTACGGAATCCTGATCGAGGTTACGCTGAAGATCTTTCGTCACAATCCGCAAAACACGCGCCGCTTCAGCTTCATTTTTCCGGACTGGCCCCGTGCGGTCGCTGCCGTTCGCGAGATCATGCAAGGTGGGTTCGGGTTTCCTTCCGTTTTCCGGCTGTCCGATCCCGAAGAGACCGACATAGCCTTCAAGCTCTACGGCGTGGAAGGCACTCCAATCGATACGCTGGTCAGCCTGCGAGGATGCAAGAAGGGAGAACGGTGCCTGCTCCTGGGCACCACGGACGGTGACGCCGCCTACACCAGCATGGTCAAGCGGCGCATTCGCCAGGTTTGTAGCGCCCATGGCGGGATGTACACGACCGGCTTGATCACGAAGAAGTGGGAGCACGGCCGGTTCACCGATCCCTACATGCGCGAGGACGTACAGGACTTCGGCATTCTGATCGATACCCTCGAATGCGCCACGAACTGGGAGCAGCTCCCGAAGGTGCACGAGCACGTGCGGGCGTACGTCAAGAGCCGGCCCAAGACCATTTGCATGACCCACATGTCTCACTGCTATCCCCAGGGAGCCAATCTCTACTTCATCTTCATTGCCAAGATGGGCCACCAGGAGTTCGTCGACTTCCATCGAGGCATGCTCGATGCCATCCAGTCTTCGGGCGCGACGATGAGCCACCACCACGGCATCGGAAAGATGACGGCGCCGTGGCTCGAGGGCCAGATCGGCAGCAACGAGCTCGAGGTGTTTCGAGCGCTCAAGCGCCACTTCGATCCACACAACGTGCTCAATCCCGGCGGCACGCTGGCGCTCGATCTGCCCGACGAGGAACGTCGGTTCCCGTGAGAAGCGCGAACGACGAGCTCCGCGCGCGGGTTTGCGGCCGCAAGGTCGTGGTCACCGGTGCGTCGAGCGGAATCGGGGAAGCCCTCGCGCATCGATTGGCCGACGCGGGCGCCATCGTCTTGCTAATCGCACGGTCGGCCGAGAAGCTCGCTCAGGTCAAGCAGGCAATCGAAAGTCGGGGCGGGACCGCATTCGTCCATCCCTGCGACCTATCGGACGGGCCAGATACCCAGCGAGCCATCGCGGCCATAGTCCGCGAGCACGGTCACGTGGACATTCTGATAAACAATGCCGGCATTTCGATTCGCCGAAGCGTCGCCAAGTCCTACGATCGGATCCAGGACTTCGAACGAACGATTGCGCTGAACTTTCTCGGCGCGGTGCGGCTCATCTTGGGTTTCGTGCCGGGCATGCGTGAGAGGAAAGACGGACACATTCTCAACGTGTCGACGATCGGAGCTCAAGTGAACGTGCCGCGCTACGGAGCCTACCTTGCGAGCAAAGCGGCCCTCGATGCGTTCAGCCGCGTGTTGGCGGTGGAAACCCTCGAGGATGGGGTGAAAGTGACCACCATCTACATGCCTCTGGTCAAGACGCCGATGATGGCGTCGACGACCATCTACGACGCTTTCCCTGCGCGTTCCCCCGAAGAAGCGACAGAGCTGATCGTCGAGGGCATCATCGATCGCCCGAAGCGCGTCGCCACGCCGGTCGGCAACGCATTCGAGCTCGCGTATGGGATGGCGCCGAGGGCGGTCGATCGAGTCCTGAACGCTGCTTATCGGCTGTATCCCGAGTCGGGTAAGAAGACGGATCAGCGTGAACCGGAATCACGGGATGCAGCCCTCTTTGCGCGGGTGTTGGACGCGGTTTCACGTCGAGCGCGACGCCGCAGCCAGTCCTAGACCGAGTGCCACGAAAAGCCGGAGGCCTTTAGCCAAAGGCGATCGTCGTCCAGAGGAGCACGCGAATTTAGCATCGCTCGCCGTCCCGAATAGGTGTTATACGTGGGGCCGTTTTTCGGGAGGACAGATGGCTGGATCCAGTGACGGTTTGCCGCTCAGCCAACGAAAGCGGGACATTTTCTTCGTCGTCAGCTTTTCGTTTTTCGCGTTCTCTTCCTTCTTTTCGGATTCCTGGCACGCGCTCGGCCTGCTCGAGGGCGATGCCTTCTGGTCTCGGGCCAACCGCTGGTACGCGGAGGTCGCCCAAGACTACTTCTTCATGGCTGAGCACGAGTTCGTTCGGGTCAACACGGGGATCTCGGGTCTCGTATATGGGCCGTTCTATCTTCTGCTGGTCTACGCGTTCATCAAGGGGAAGAACTGGATTCGGCCCATGGCGCTCGTCTACGTCGGCGCCATGTTGCACGGCTGTACCGAGTTCCTCATCTACGAGTACTGGATCGGCCCTCCTCCAGGAAACCCGCTCGTCTTCTGGGCATTCAACGGACCATACTGGATCATCCCCTTCCTACTGGGCGTCCGCATGTGGCAGCCCAACCCCTTCTCCTGAGCGCAACGCGTGTCCCAGTCAGAGGCCGTTGAGTGTGTCGACGACGGTGAAAAGGTCGCCAACATCCTCTCGCTGGCCGCTCATGCGTCCTTCCCTCTGGATCCGTCGGGGGGCGTATTTCGCACCTCGACGATCTCGTACGTCACTTCGCCCCTCGGACGCTGGATGGTGAGCTCGTCTCCGACCTCCCGCGACAAGAGCGACCTTCCGACTGGAGAATCCATGCTGATCCATCCCTTCTTGGCATCGATCTCGTCCGGCCCGACGATCCGATAGACTTGCACGGCGCCGTCTTCGTCTTCGAGCGTGACCCAGCTCCCGAAATAGACCCGTCCGTCGTCGGGCGGCTTTTGGTCGACGATGGTCAGCACATCGAGCCGCTGTCCCAGAAATCGAAGCCGCCGGTCGATCGCGGCGAGCCGCTGTTTGCTGTACTGGTACTCGGCATTCTCGGATCGGTCGCCTTCGGCGGCCGCGACTTGGACCGCCTTGGCCATCTTCGGGCGATCCTCGTTCCACAGGCGGTCCGCTTCCTCTTCGAAGCGGCGATAGCCTTCAGGCGTGACATAGCCAGGCTTTCCAGAGGTATCGGGTCGTGTTCGGCGCCTGCTCATGGCCCCTTCTTCTACCACCCAGCAAGCCCAGCGCATACAGACTTCCAAGTTGCGTTCGATCGAGAGCCGGTGAAGATTGGGGCCCACCATGAGCGCAGCCATCCCGACTCGCATCGTACCCAGCGTCGAGCCCACGGACGCGAGCCCTAAGCAAGTGGCGCGCGACTTTCAGAAGCTCATCGACGGTGGCGCCAAGATTCGACCGGCGGGTGAGGCCAAGGACGATCCCGAAAGGCTGCTGTGCTCGGGATACCTGCCCAAGTATGAGGTGTCGCTGTTCGATACGCGTTTCTATCTCACGAATGTTCGAAAGAACCCTGCCATTCGGTTTCTGGTCGCCTACGTCGTGCAGCGGCCGCGAGCGAGCGGCCCGCTCGAAATCTTTCCACGCATTTTCTACAAAGACCTCTCGCTCGTTTGGCGCGCGGCTTCCCACATGATCGCAGACGACGGCGACTTCTGGATCGGAAAGGGAGACGTCAGGACCGTGCGCCGCGGCGGGTTCGAGCACACCGAGTGCGTCGAATCGACTACCGACTTGCCGTTCGAGGTGCAAGGCGCGCTCGATACGATCAACGAGAGGACACGGCGAGCCCGCATCGATCACCAGGCTTTGTTTCTGGTCCTACGTAATGCCCCGCGCACCCGCATCGCGCCCTACAGCGATTTCTCAGAGCCACGCAGAAAGGCAGCTCGGAATCCACGCAATCTCATTCACGGCGGTCGGCGCATTGCCCGGTTCACCCGAAAGAACGATCCGACGTCGCTCCAGATCGTCACCGGATTCGAGCCCGACTTCACGAAGGGCGTCCTCGAGGTGAGCCAGCTGAAGAGCGTGCTCTACCATGGAGAGCTCCAAAGATTTCGCATTCTGTCGCGCAACCGGCAGGTGCAGTACATGTTCGTGGCCGGCCCCAAGCATGCTTGGATCATTCCACCTCAGGCTCTGACCACCGAGCTCTCGACGTACGGGGTTCGCACGGTCGACGTGGTCGCCGACGAAGATCTCTTCGTGCCCGGGTACGAGTATCACTTCGTCGACGAAACTGCTGATGGGCCTGTGCAGTTCAGTCAGATTCCCGAGGGCTTCGCCGGCCCCCAAAGCGAGCATCAGGACGACCGAGCAGACGCATCGGCATGGCTCGATGAGATTCCCCTGATCCGGCAGTTCAGGCGAAAGGTCTTGGGCCAAGGCTGACCTCGGCGGAAGCTCGGGGCTCGGCTGTGCCATGACTCCTTGGCCGTCGCCTGCTAAGCGTCGGTCATGGCCAACAGTCAACCACCAGGAAAGCGGCGGGTCGTCGTACGACAGCTCAGGAAGTCTGATTACCGCGACGTGCAGCGCGTGCACCGAGGTGCTTATCCGCAGCTCGAGTCTTGGACCAAGGAGCAGTTTTCGAGCCAGCTCGATTTCTTTCCGGAGGGACAGATTTGCGTCGAGGTGGACGGACGCGTCGTGGCCACGTCGAGCTCGCTCATCATCAACCTCGAAGATTTACCGGCGAGCCACACCTACCACGACATATGCGAGGGCGGCATGATCCGCAGCCACGATCCGGATGGTGACACGCTCTATGGAATCGACATCGCGGTGGACCCAGACTTCCGAGGGCAGCGCTTCGCGCGCCGCATCTACGACGAGCGAAAAGAGCTCGCTCAGCGACTCAACTTGCGGGGCATCGTGTTCGGAGGACGAATGCCCCGATACAGCCGATATGCAAGCGAGATGTCTCCCCAGGAGTATCTCGCCAAGGTGCTGCACAAGGAGATCCGCGATCCAGTCATTCTCGCGCAGATCGCCAATGGCTTCATCGCACGGGAAGTGATCGAGAACTACCTTCCGAGCGACAAGGCATCCAGCGGACACGCCGTTTTGATGGAGTGGCGCAACCCTGCGTTCGTTCCCCCCGACCCGAGGCGCAGAACAGCGGGGTCCATGCGCGTCGCGGCAGTTCAGTACCAAATGCGTCCCGTGACGAGCTTCGAGGAGTTTGCGACTCAGTGCGAGTTTTTCATCGACTCCGCGGCCGACTACAGCGTGGACTTTTTGCTGTTTCCGGAGCTGCTCACCACGCAGCTGCTCAACCTCGTCGCGGGGCCTAGCCCGGCACAATCGGCACGCGCGCTCGACAAATTCACCGATCAGTACATCTCGTTCTTCACCGACATGGCAATCCAATACAACGTGAACATCATTGCCGGTACGCATTTCGCCGTCGAAAAGAACCGGCTCCACAACATCGCCTTTCTGTTCCACCGTGACGGTCGAATCGACAAGCAGTACAAGACGCACATCACACCTTCCGAGGCTCGGTGGTGGGGGATTACGGCCGGACGCGACATCCACGTGTTCGAAACCGACCGAGGCAAGATCGCCATCGCGATCTGCTACGACGTCGAGTTTCCGGAGTGGGTGCGAATCATCAAGGCCAAAGGAGCGGACGTGTTGTTCATTCCCTACAACACGGACATTCGCTCTGGTCACGTACGGGTGAGAGCCTGCGCGCAGGCGCGCGCGATCGAGAACCACATGTACGTGGTGATGGCGGGCGCAGTCGGGAACTTGCCGCAAGTCGAGGGCGCCGACATCCACTACGGACAAGCCGCGATCCTCACGCCGTCGGACATTCACTTTGCCCGCGATGGCATCGCGTCTCAGGGCACGGTCAACGTGGAAACCATGATCGTTCATGACCTCGATCTCGCGCTTCTTCGGCGCACCGAAGGCACCGGCACCGTCCGAACCTGGCCTGACCGCCGGAAGGATCTCTACGCCGTGGTCCACAAGGACGGCCGCCGATCCGAGCGTTTCTGAAAGATTGCTGCGGCGGTCTTCGGCGTCCTCGCTCTAGAACGACGAGCCCGGTTGTTCTAGAAATGCGACCTCTTCTGGTGTCGAGGCCCGGCCGAGGATCTGATTGCGATGCGGGTAGCGACCAAAACGTTCGATGATCGCTTGGTGGCGCTTGGCGAAGTCGAGGTAGTACGCGGCGTCTTCCTTCAACGCTTCGGGCGCACCCTCCAATAGCCTTTGGAACAGGTCGAGGCAGCGCGCCTGATCCGACGGGTCTTCGCTGTGCTCCAGAGGTAGATAGAAAAACACGCGTTCATCGAAAGCCAGCTTCGTGTCGAAGCCCTGCTCGAGCCCCTCCCGGCAGGCTTCACGGGCGAGCTCGTCGGCGGCGAACATCTTCGGAGCTCCGCGAAACATGTTTCGTGAGAATTGGTCCAGCGCGATGATATACGCGAGGGCGCCGCGCGCAGTGTTTCGCCATGCCTCTCGATCCCTGGCGACGATCGCCTCGTAGTCACCGAGAAACTGCGACTTGATTACGGCATCGAAGTCTTCGGACTTCGTCCACCAGCGTTTGCGCTGCTCGGGCCTGGCGCGCCCGAGCTCGTCGAGCTCACCGAACCAGAATTCCAAGATGTCACCGATCCGCTCGTCCATGGCCCTTGTCCAATACCACGGGTTTCGGCGCCTCGCTCAAATCGTCGCTGCATCGTCGCCGATAGGCTGATAGGGACGGGGTTGCCAGCTTCCCGAGGATGTACGATGCACCAGCCATGGGACAACACGAAGAGCGTCCTCACGTCGTCATCCTCGGTGGGGGTTTTGGCGGGTTGGCCGCTGCGCGCGCGCTTGGCGGTGCGCCGGTGCGCGTCACACTCGTCGACCGATCGAACCATCATCTGTTTCAGCCGCTGCTCTATCAGGTCGCCACGGCGCTCTTGCCAGCCCCCGACATCGCCGCACCGCTTCGGAGCCTCCTGTCGACGCATGACAACGTGCGCGTGCTTCTCGCCGAAGCGCAGCACGTCGATGTCGATGAGCGCGTGGTCGTGCTCGATCACCAGGAGCGGCTCGAGTACGACTTCTTGATCGTCGCAACGGGGCTCAAGCACGACTACTTCGGCCACCCCGAGTGGGAGCGCCATGCCCCCGGGCTCAAGACGCTCTACGAAGCCCTCGAGATACGCAAACGAGTGCTGCTCGCTTTCGAGGCAGCCGAACGAGTCACCGACCCGGACCAGAAACGAGCCTTTCTGACCTTCGTCGTCGTTGGCGGAGGCGCTACCGGCGTCGAGCTTGCCGGTCAGCTTTCCGAGATCTCGCGAACTGCGTTGCGCGGGGACTTTCGCACGATCGATCCTTCTAGCGCACGAGTCGTGCTCGTCGAAGGCGCCGATCGCATCTTTCGCGACTACCATCCGAGCCTTTCCGCGCGCGCCCAGCGGGACCTCGAATCACTGGGCGTCGAGGTACGAACATCGGCCTTCGTCACCGAGATCGACGGGGAGGGCGTAACGATCGATGAGGGGCAGCGCATCGAGGCGAACACGGTGCTTTGGGCCGCGGGGGTTCGGGCGAGCTCGATCACGGGGCAGCTCGACGCCGAGCTCGATGCCATGGGCCGCGTGAAGGTCACCCCTTACTGCACGGTGCCAGGCCGTGACGAGGTCGCTGTTCTCGGCGACCTGATCCACTATCCGCGCAAGAAGGACGGGCAACCGCTTCCCGCCGTTGCTCAGGTGGCACTTCAAAGCGGCGATCTCGTCGCGCGCAACATTCTTCGCTGCCTGAGGGGAGAGGGGCCCAAGCCGTTCGCGTACTTCGACAAGGGGCTCATGGCGACCATCGGTCGAAACCGTGCGATCGTCGAGTCTTGGGGCATCAAGATGAGCGGACGTCCCGCGTGGCTTGTATGGCTGCTCATCCACCTCGCGTTCCTGGTCGGCTTTCGAAACCGCTTTGCCGTCTTGTTTCAGTGGCTCTGGGCCTACATCACCAACAAGCGCGCATCGCGTGTCTTGTTCAGCCATCCGAAGGAGCAGGGGCCTACGGTGCTCGAGCACCGCGCATCTGCTCTCCCCACGGCGGCCGAGAAGGTCACTGCACCGGCGGGCGTGCCCGCCGCTCGACCGTCGGGCGCCTGGGCCTGGTCCCGCTCGGACGACTGAGCCCCGTCAGGCTCAAACTCGGACCAAATACGCATGGCCAAAGCCGCGCCGTGCTGCGACACTCCCGCATGTTTTGGCTCCCCCTGCGTCAGAGCTTCTCGATTGCGCGCTGGCTGTCGATCTCATCGAAGCCGTGTACGACTTCCAAAAGCCCGATTCGGAATGGGTGGATGGGCTGATAGGGGCGGGCGCGCGCGTCTTCCCCATGGAGTCGAACCTCGCGCTCGAGAAGCTCCGTTACGTAGATCTCCTCGGAATCCTCGCGAGCGACCCGAACGGCATCGGCATGCGCATCACCGCTCCGCTCTCCACCAGGACGCAACTACTGCCCAAATCGAGAGAGCAGTGGCAGATGCTCGGCGCGCACATCGCTGCGGCCTATCGTCTTCGCCGCGCGCTGGCAACGAGCCGCGAGCGGCCATCGAGGCAACCAAATACACTCCCCCACGAAGCCGAGGCCGTGGTGGATCCCAAACGGTTTCGCATCATCGCTGCGGTGGATCGCGGTCGAGAAGAAAGCGCGGCAGACTGCCTTCGCAGAGCGGCGAGGCGGATCGATCGCGCTCGGAGCACCATGCGCCGTGAGGAACCCGACGAGGCGCTCGAAACCTGGCGGGCATTGGTCTGCGGACGCTGGAGCCTGGTCGACTGGTTCGACGCGGACGAACGGCGCTTCTTGCTGGCTCTTCCGAATCCGCCCGAGGTTCGGGACCCACGAGGGCTGACGGAGCAAGAATGCCAGGTCGTCGAATACGCCGTGCACGGTGAGCCCAGCAAGCTCATCGCGTACCGTCTCGGACTTTCCCAAGCGCGTGTTTCTGCCCTCTTGCGGTCAGCCATGAAGAAGCTGGGCGTGAAGAACCGAGCCCAGCTCGCGCAAAGGATACCGCCCCGGCCCCTCGCGGTGGCCGTCGCATAGAGCGGGCTCGGCGAGAGCTCGTTTCGAACGTTCGCCTGTTGCATAATCGGCCGGTGTTTTCGAAGCGAGGGGCTTTCGACCTGGCTCTGAACGAGGTCGCTCGAGCGGCGTCGGCGAGGCCGCCCGCATTGGATTTGACCGGTTCGAATCCGACGCGCGTGCATCTCGAGCTCGACGACGAAGCGGTGCGCGAGACGATGTGCGCCGCCGACCCCACCACGTACCGACCTCACCACCGAGGGCTTGTATCGGCCAGACGCGCGCTCGGCGACGAGCTCGATTGGAACCCCGAGCACTTGGTGCTCACGGCCACGACGAGCGAGGCGTACTCGTTTCTCATCAAGCTCTTTTGCGATCCCGGCGACCATGTCTTGATCCCGGAGCCGAGCTATCCACTGCTTTCCATGCTCGCTCGGCTGGAGGGCACCGTCGCCGTTCCCTACGCTTTGCGCTACGATGGCGCGTGGCACGTCGATCGAGCGGCATTCGCCGACCGTCTCGATTCACGGGCCAGGCTCGTCCTCGGTGTGAGCCCCAACAATCCGACCGGCGCCTATCTCTCGACCGATGAGCTCGACTTTCTCGTCAGCCACGGAATACCGGTGGTCTTGGACGAGGTCTTTGCGGCCTACGATCTTCGCTGCGCCAAACCATCGCCCCTGCAGCACACCAGGACACGCTCAGGCTTGCTATTGGCGTTGGGCGGGCTTTCGAAAGCTGCCGCGCTTCCTCAGCTCAAGCTCAGCTGGATTGCCGCCTCCGGAGACGAGAGGGAAATCGAACGCACACTCTCGCAGCTCGATGTGATCACGGACACCTACCTATCGGCAAACGAAGTCTCGCAACGGGCGCTCCCGTCGCTGCTATCCGCAGCAGTAGAGCGGCGCCGTCGAGTATTCGAGCGATTGCAGCAGAACCATCGCAGTGCGCTCACGCTTCACCAGGAAGTCCCTGAAATATCGGTGCTACCCGTGCAGGGCGGCTGGTATCAGGTCCTGCGGTTGCCGAAGCTATTGTCCGAAGAGCAATGGGTTCTCGCGTTCCTCGATCGCGGCGTGCTCGTGCAGCCAGGCTGGTTCTATGATTTTCCCGACGAGGCTTGGGTAGTCGTCAGCCTTCTCACGCCGCCCCGGGTTTTCACTGAAGGATTGCGCCGCCTCGGCGAAGCCGTCACCACCATCATCCGCGGGGGCCAGGCCGATTAATCGGCCTTCCGGGCGGTGCCGGATCGTGTGGATTCGCAATAGCCGTCATGTCGCGGCCAGCATGCTGGCGAACCACGTGGCGAGCCCGAGAAAGGTGAAGAATCCGACGACGTCGGTGACCGTGGTCAGAATGATGGAGGAAGCCGTTGCGGGGTCCCGGTTCAACTTGACCAGCGCCACCGGGATCATGGCGCCCGCGGCGGAAGCCGCGATCATCGAAAACAGCATGGCCAGAAACATCACTAGGGCGAGCCCTAGATTTCCGCTCCACAAGTAGACGCCCACGGAGGTCACGACGGAGATCGCGAGTCCGTTCACCAGCCCGATGACGAGCTCCTTGAGCAGAACTCGAATCGCCTGTGAGACCCGGAACTCCCGCAGCGCCAACCCACGCATGGTGACGGCCAAAGCTTGCGCTCCGGTGTTTCCGGACTGACCAGCCACGACTGGGAGCAGCACTGCCACCGCCGTGAAGCGCGCGATGGTTCCTTCGAACAAACCAACCACGGATGCTGCGAGGAACGCGGTGAGCAGGTTGATGTTCAACCATGGCAACCGGCTTCGCACGCCAACCCACGGCCGAGAAAGGGCGCGTTCTTCCTTCGAGCCTCCCACCATTTGCTGCAAATCCGTGATGGCGTCTTCCTGCACGGCTTCGACGAGACCGGCTTGCCGGATGATGCCCACCACGTGGCCCTGCAGATCGACGACCGGCAGGCTCGACAGGCGGTGTTCGTTGAGAAGGTCCACCACCTCTTCACGTGGCGTCATGGGATGCACGGAAATCGCTCGTGGGCTCTCGAGCTCGGCGAGCTGCTGGTTGGGCGATGCGCCGACGAGGTCCTGCAAACGCACGATCCCCTCGAACTGTCCTTCTCGGTCCGTGATGACCACATCGGTAATCCGCCTGCCGCTCAACTGGCGGATTCGCTCGAGCGCTTCGCTCACGAGAGTGTCTCCTGGAAACGACGCGACCCTCGCATCCATGAGGTTTCCTGCGGTCCCCGGCGGGAACACGAGGAGGCCCTCGATCTCCTCTGCCAGGCTCTTGGACAGCGCACCCAGCAACTGCTGTGTCGTCTCTTGGTCCAAACGAGCCAAGAGATTCGCGGCGCGCGCGGGATCGAGAGCCGTGAGCAAGTGCTGAATACCCACAGCTCCAGCTGCCTCGAGGACTTCGGCAGCGCGATCCGGTTGCATGTATCCGAGAACCATCCCCGCGGGTCGTGCTGGTTGGCCGCGAAGCACGCGAGCGACCTCCTCTGGTGCAGCGTCATCCATTTGCCGCGCCGCCTCTGCGGGATGCGAAAAGAGAAAACGCCGAACCAATTCGCGGGCGGGACTGATCATCTGCCGTCTCCCTCGGTTTCGGACGGTCCCAACAAGGCGGAGGCGGCCCATCCGACCAGCCCTCGCAGCCCGAGACCGTAGAGCTCGCCGAGCGCCGCAGCCGTTCTGACGCCGTGATCCTCGAGCTGTGTTTCGACGAGCCTGCGTTCGAGCTGGCGCATCACTTCGTATCGAATGACGCCCAAGAAACGTCCGTCGGCTTCGACGACTGGCAGCGCATGGAAGCGGGCCCAAGCCGGATGTGCGACGATGGCCTTCGAGCTTGCTCCCGCCGGAAGTGACGCGACTTGACGCACCGCCACCAGCCGGAGATGCTGCTCGGGCCGGGCAGCCATCAACTCGCGAAGATTCGTCACCCCCACGAGCTTCTGATCGTCCGTGACCACATAGACGTAGTACGACGTGCGGCTCGGGTCCTTTCGCAATCGTTCTAGCGCCTCGGCGACCGATGACGTCTCGGGTACGGGAAGCACCTGTGGGTCCAACAACGCGCCCGCGCTACCCTCGGCGTATCGGAGCAGGGACCTGAGTGCCCGACCCGCCTCATTGCTCAGCGATTCCATGATCGCCGAGCGCGGCGCCGGTCCCATCGCCCGCAGGATGGCGGCACCCACATCCCTGCGCGTCGCCGAGAGCACATCGACGGCCGTGTGGATGGGCACCAGCTGAAGCGTATTCGCGGCCGACACGGGCGCGACTGATGGCAGCACGCTTGCCAACACATCCGTGGCAAGCTCGGTCATGACCTCGGCCGCGTCAGAGGTCGGCATCAATTCCAATGCACGGGCCGCCGGAGTAGGATGCACAGTAACGAAAGCTTCGAGCAGGCGGGTTTCAAGCTCCACGATCTTCCTCCCGACTTACGAGTACACAGCGGTGCTCGTTGAACTGCCGCCCGGGAATCGAAAGCTCGCCCTCGGGGCTCTCGAGGAAGACCGCGGTTCTCGACGTTCTGATGATGCGGCCTTGATCCGAACCGATGCGAACGACCTGGCCTATCCGATAGTATTTGTTCACGTAGTGCATCGCGAGAATGTCCGACATCACCTCGCGCGCTCCCAGACCGAACGCGAGGGCGCCCCCGCCTAGGATCGCAGCCAGCGCGATCAGGAACACCGCGGTTAGCGACGACACGTCCAGGCCGAGCTCGTCTGCGGCGACGAGAATCGTGACAATCACGATCGCCGTCTGCGTCAGTCGCGCCAGGCTCCGGGCCTGTGAGACGGGCATGCGGGCCGCCGCCTTGGTGACGGCGTTGCGCGCGATCCGGCCGGCCACGATACCGCCCAACAGGAGACCCAAGGCGATGACCAACCGCGGGAGATAGCTCGCAAACGCACCGATCCATTTGCCGAAAACCGGCAGGCCGAGTGCATCGATGGCGATCATCAGCGTCGTCAGAAGAGTGAGCCAATACGCAGCGTTTGCTGCCACATCTCCCGCGCCTCGGTAATCGGCGGCCTCGCCCCAGCCGAGATCGGCTGGGGGCGCCTGAGTCCCGAGGCGTCGTAAGACACGACGTATGATCTTCCGCAGCGCCCAAGCCAACGCCCATCCGAGCGCAATGATGACGGCAGCGGTTGCGAGATTCGGAAGCGCGTCGACGAAGCCTTGCTTCACCTTGGCCAACCAAGCCCCGAATTGATTTGCTCCAGCGTCTAGGTTCATGTCCTGACTCCTCCCAGAGCATAGACGGAACGCAAATGCTTCCTGAAGGGTGATTAGCCCTCGTGGAGCTCACTCGTTGCAGAATCGCGCAAGATGCCGGAATGATTGGGCGAGGAAGGGCAGGGCGGAAGGTTGCGTCTGATCGTCACACTCGTGGCATTTCGTCGACCTGTCAGTGCCCTAGCGCGCTCCTTCTACCCACTGCTGGATCTCGTCGACCATGATGTGTCCCCAGCCACCCACCGCCTCGTCGACGATTCGAAGCGTGCCGGTCCGACCCCGATAGTCCGAGATTTCCCAAACTTTGCGGGCAAAGATGTCGTTGTCGTGCCCCGTGGCGGAGGCGACGACCTCCCCATCGACCAGCAGCTCGACCTTGAGCGCCTCTGGGATGCGGCCGCCTGCGACGCGGAGGGTCAGCACGTCGCCCTCGAGCAGCATGGGCGCGGATCGAAGCTCTCCAACGACTGCATCGCCTTTGATCCGATGATAACTCGATACGAACCAACCCACCTGGCCCACCGGTCGCCCTTGATGGGGCGGCGCCGATCGGACTGGCCAGCTCTCGAACGCCTCGCCGGCTTCGGTCCAACCCGGATACGGCGCCTTTTGAAAGGGAAGGCTGCTCAAGAGCTCTAGATTTCGTTTCTCGACAAGCTCATCCCTGCGCCAGATTCCAGCCACGTCGAGGCTCGGCGGCAGATCTGCGTCGAAGTAGTACCCGCGTTCGTAGAGACCATGATCCATGTAGCCCCATTTGATATAGGTCGGCTTCTTCGCGAGAAGGTAGTCTGGGTCTGCGTGCTTTTCGTGACCTGCTTTGCCCCGGCCTAGTCGTGTCGGCCTTTGGTGCGCCGTCACCGGGTCGATGATCCCAAAAAAGTCATAGACGTGAAGGTTCGCGTAGTAGCCGCTCGAGCCGATGTCGCCGGTCACGATGGAAGCGTCAGGGGGCGAGTGTTCCCCCAGCCATTGCATGAAGGCGCGAACTCGCTCGACCTCGCCGCCCCAGCGAATCACTTCGGTTTGTAGCGGACCTACCATCAACCCGCGAATGCCGATCGTGACGACGAGAGCCGTTCCAAGCACCCAGACGCCCGAGGCCACACGAGGACGCTCGCTGCAACGCGCTCGAACCCATGCCGCCAGCAGGTCGAGCGTGTACGCGCACAGCAAGGCAGCAAATGGTGTCAGCACGACGAAGAACCGATGACCCGGGTAGAAGTCACCTCCTACGTAGACGACGTAGGCCGAGTAGAGGAAAGCCCACGTGAAAAGAGGCCTGATGATCCGATCCCGGACACCCAGGACCGCGCCCAGCGCAAGAAGCGGCACATACGCGCGATCGGACAGGAAGCCGTGAAGATATCGCCACCCCCGCGCCACCGCCTCGCCACGCAGCCCGGAGGCTTTGACGTAGAAGGTATTGGGGAGCAGATAACCAAAGTACTGGTATCGCCAAAGAAAGTAGAAGCCGAAGATCAGCGCGGCCGCGCCAAAGATCGCCACGACACGGCCGAGCGCTCGGTTCGGCTCGGAGGAGCGCCATGCCTGTAGCATTTCGCTAACACCCATGACCGCCACGAAGAGCGCGGCGTCTGGCCTCGTCATCATCGTGGCCGCCAGGCTGAGCACGGCTCCCGTCACATTGCAGCGATTGGGTGGCCCCCACAGGAACAAACACGACGCGAGGATGGTGAAGATCAGCAAATGTGACTCGAGGGCCTGCATCGCCCAGACCGTGTAGCTGTTGTCGAAAACGCAGAGGCCCAACGCGAACAGGACCGGTAGGAGTCGACGCGGCCACACCATGCGCGCGAGGCGATAGAGGAGCAGTATGTCGAGCGCGGCCAAGGCAATGCTCATGCCCGTCGCCAGCCGAACGAAACCAGTGCTGGTGCCACCACTCAATGGATGGGCCAGTGCAAGAACTGATACCCAGAGGAAGTTCGTGAAGCCCTCGACCCGCTCTCCCGAATTGAAAACGAAGCCGAGACCCCGGGCGACGTTGCGTGCGTACTGCAGCGAGATCAGCGAGTCGTCACAGACGTTGTGGTGATACCGGCGCGACCATTCGAATGCCAAGGCGGCAACGATGAGCGCACCCCCGATTGCCCACACCCAGCCGTTCAAGAGAGGTCTAACGCGGCTACTCATGGGCAAGGCGAGTGTGGCTCATCCCGCGTGCTAGTGCCACGGTGGATTGCGAAGACCACGGACTGCACGTCCAACCGATGGCTACCAGGTGTAGCGGACGGTGTAGCGGATGACTCTCTCGCTGTCGTTGTCGACTTTGACGCGGAAGTGGGCCGTGTTGGCATCGTACTTTTCGTGTTTGTCCGAGGCCTCGGTGATCTCCCAGTTGCTCCAGCGGTAGAGGGTCTCCTTGACGAGCACTTCGACCGGCGCCTCCTTGTGGTTTCGAAGGCGGATCTCGAAGCTCTCGGTGATGACGTGGCGGCTGGTGTCGACCTTGTAGTCGGTTCGCTTGCGTTCGCCTACGATGTCGAATGCATCACCGATGTGCAGCCGAATGGTTTCGTCCTTCGGCGTGTGGTCGATCTCGTCTTCCCCGATGAACTCGAGCGCCCCGTCTGCTTCGTCACGCTTGTAGAGGCGCACCTTGCCCTTTGGTAGTGCCATGCCCATGTGGTTTCGCTTCGAGTTCGTGAGCTCGAGGATGACGTTGACCTTGCTGTTCGACTGCTCGCTCGCGTAGCCCGGGTCACTCACCAATCCACCATAGAAGCCGTATTGGGGCGCGCCGTCATAGAAAAAGACCTTCTTCACCGGCACGTTTGCCGCCTTCAAGAGCTCGACCTGTTTGGTCTGGTTGTCGGCGACGGTCGTCTCCCGCCCGAGCGTGTAGAGATGGTACTCGAAGAAGGCCTTCTCCTCGAAGCCCGGAGCGGCCTCGGCGGCCATCATGTCCCTCCGATATCGCTGCATGGGGGGCTGCACGCGACGCACGTCGCCCGCGATGAGCTTCAAGCGCGCATCCTCGTACGTCGCGCCCGAGTGATTCTCGATCGTCACCCAACCGGCCAAATCGAGCGCGGTGTCTTTCTCGTTCAGCACCGCGTTGTAGTCGGCGTGCCAACCGAGCCCAGCGGTTTGGTAGGCGACCTCGACCAGGTGGCGGCCGGTCTTCTTCGTAGCCAGCTTCCAAACCAGCGTGGGCTTGGTGATCAACCCGTTTGGCAAGTCGCCCAGCTGGATGTCTTTGACGTTGTCACCGCGCTGGATCATCACGACGTTCCCGTCCTGGCGCAGCACCAGCTGCGCGGGGTCGAAGCTGAGGAGCGTCCCCTTGTAACGGGAGCCGTCCTTGGTCAGCACCGCGATCGATCGATCGATGTGCTTGTGGAGCAGCTTGTCGGCGGACACCAGATCGTATTCGTAGTTCTGCTCGAGCACCGTGGTGCCGGGATGGGTGAGCGATTTGAACTGCACGCTGGTGCCGTCGATCTGCGCGGCGACCCCGGTGAACCGAATCGTCCCGACCTTCTCGCGCAGATCCACGGTTCGCTTCTCGCGAACCACCCCGAAGTCCTGATTGTAGATGGTGAGCGCCACCCCCTCGGTTTCTTCGGCTTCTGCAGGTACCGCGACACCCACAACGAGCGCGACCCATATCATCAGTGCCTTTTGCGTCCTCATCGTTGCTCCTTCGGCCTTTTCACTACGAAGGACCGTCACGCCTGTCGACGATCCGTTCCTTCCGAACAAGACGTGCGACGCTTCCGTTTGGATCTGAGGACCTTCGGCAAGATGGCTCCGATGATCTGCGGCGCTCTTCCTCCCGGGGAGTCCGGCAGTCCGTAACTATTCTGAATTATGAGGGCTTTGGATGGGCCTCGACCCAGTTGCTCAATGAAAGCAAGCACGGGGCGATGCTGCGCCTCCCTCTATGGGAGGAAGAAGACGCCCTTGAGATCCTCGGTGCGCGACAGGGGCCGATCATTCACGTCGAACGACGTGACCCGGAACTGGTAGTACATCCCTGATTCGAGAGGCGGCCCCCCGTAGACGACCTCCGGATCGCTCCCGCTCGAGCCGGGAATGGCCGCGTCGCTCCAGATCATCTCACCGAAGGTATCGAAGACCTCGATGTGATACCGGTCCTCGCCGCTATCATCGACCCACGAGAAGATCGGCGTTCCGGTGACCTCCTCAGCGCCCTCGGCGCCTGGGGCGATCACATCGAGCGACCCGGTGATCTTGAAGGTCGGCGCCTCGACCGACTGTCCCGCCGTTACCTCGACTCGGACGATCTCGGTGTTGCCCTGCCCGAAGTCCGGATCGCGCACGAGGCGTTCGTTTTCAAAGGCCCCGAGCACCTTGTAGCTGCCCGCAGGGACGCCCTCGATGACCCAGCTGCCGCTGCCGACCAGGTCGGTGCCGTCGGGCGCACGCAGGCCGGGCGGGGTTTCGCCGCGCGCCAGGGTTTCGTCGAAGGTCGACTCGACGACCAGGATGTACGAGGTGCCCTCTCCTGCGCCCGGGTTTACGATGTGCACGCTGCCGGTCACCGTGCCCGGAGCATCACCCGAGAGCGACAAGTTGACCTCCGCTTCCTCGCCTCCGCTCAGCGATACGTCTTGCGCCGCATAGCTCACGCCTTGGGCGTAGCCGAGCACCGAGAAGTCGCCGTCGGGCAGATTGAAGATCCGGTAAGCGCCATCGCGGTCCGCAATGGCCGTGAAGCCTTGGGGGCTCTGCCCCGAGGTCTCGGCCACGACCAAGACGCCGGTGCGGTCACTCGGCACCTCGATCATCCCGAAGATCTCGTTCGCGCCGGCGCCCGAGGGAAGCGCGATCAACCCCACGTCAGTTGCCTTGGTTTGCACGACGAGCACGCCGTCCATGTCGACCGGGCTCGACAGGTCCACAGGAAGCGCCTGGCGAATCCCCGACGGGAACGTCTGATAGCCGGCGGCGTCAGCACGCAGGGTGACGTCGCCGCCCATGGGGTTGCCGTCGGTGTCGCGTTGCCTAGCGACCTGGATCTCGTAGTCGCCAGTCACGTCCGTGACCGCAACCGTGCTTACAGGCGAGCGATTCGCATCGAGCGCCACCACGGTCGCGCCCTCGATGGCGGTGTCGTCCGCCAGATCGAAGACGTTGCCGCGCACGACGACCGGCGCGAAGCATCCAGGCTCCCCACCGACGACTTCCTCACACACCAGACCCTCCTCGCACCCGGTTTGCGCGATCGGGTCGCACGCATCGTTGCTGCTCGAGCAACCCGTTCCCAAGAGCAGCAGAGCACCTGCCGCGCGGATGATTCGATTCATCGGTCCCCCCAAGAGGTCGCCTTCCCCCTGCGACCCATGCAATGGATCGTAACGGCTGCTGGAGGTGCGTTGAAAGCCTACAGCCCCTCACCCGCCTCCGTCCCGTGTTCCGCGTGATGCGTGATCAGCCCGAGAGCACCGCAACCGACGCGGGACCGAGGTCGATTTTCGGCAGGGGTCTGCTCGCCACTTCGTCTGCATCGTCTGCTTCGAGTCCCAGCAACCGCAAGAGCATTGCTGCACCTCGTGAGGGCAAGGTTTCGGGGTCGACACCCAACGATGTGGCAAAGCCAAGATCACCCGGGCCGCCCCGAGCGAGCTCGACTTGCGCATCGATAGCGCTCAGCACGGCGCCGCGGACGGCTACGAGGGTGACCGGCAAATCGTGCACCTGAAATCGGCCCGCCTCCATCCCGCGCTTGAGATCGCGAAGCATGCGCGGGCCCAAGCCTCGCTCGAGCGCGCGTCCGGAAAACCCGCTCTGGACGAGGAACGAGCCCCAGAGCGGTTCCTCGTACGCGTGCTCCACGGTATAGCGAACCGACGCCGCGAGCACCTCGGCGGGATCGTCCACGTGCTTGGCGATTCGATCGAGCGCGCTCCCAAACCCTTCCACCACCTCCTCGATCAGTGCGTCGTAGATCGCCTCTTTCGATTCAAAGTAGTTGTAGAAGGTGCCGAACCCGACGTCCGCAATGTCGGTGATGTCGTTAATTGCAACACCCTCCATGCCCCGTTCGGCCATGAGATCGAGGGCGGCTCGAAGGAGCCGTGCGCGCGTACGACGCCTTCGTCGCGAGACGCGGGGCTCCGCCGCTGAGGGTGATTCTGCTGAGGTCATCGTTCCTCGGTCATAGCACGGATCTGTCAAACTTGACAATTTCATCAGAAATGATAAAAGAATCAGATTCTGAGGCTCGACGCTTTCGATCCAGAGCTCAAATGACTGAAATTACAAACAAAACCCAAGTGCTGGTGGTCGGTTTCGGCCCGGTGGGCGCCACCCTGGCCAATCTCCTCGGGCTCCAAGGAATCGAGGTTCTGGCCATCGACAAGTCGACCGAGATCTTTCCGAAGCCGCGAGCCATCTCGCTCGACAACGAGGCTCTTCGGATTCTGCAGCTCGCCGGTCTCGCCGAGGGCGCCTTCGAGACCGTTGCGATTCCCGAAGTTCGAATGTGCTCACCGGAGCTCGGCCTTTTCGCGCGAATGCGCACGGCGGGCTGTGTCGATGGTCACCCGAAGCTCGTGACCTTTCATCAGCCCGATCTCGAAGCGGCGCTTCGTGCACAGGTACGGCGGCATCCCAGCGTTTCCGTCGAGCTTGGGGTCGAGCTCGTCGGACTCCAAAGTCACTCCGAGGGCGTTCGTGCCACCTTGCGCTCGTCCGAGGGCCTCAGTGTTTCGGTCGAGGCTCGCTATGTGGTCGGCGCTGACGGAGCGAGCTCGAAAGTGCGTAAGGCCGTGGGCCTGGGCTTTGAAGGCCGGACGTATCCGCAGGACTGGCTGATCGTCGATGCCAAGAACGTGCCGTTTTCCATCGACCACGTGGAGTTTCGCTGTGATCCACACCGGCCTGCGCCGCACATGGTGGCGCCGGGCAACCGTCAGCGATGGGAGTTCATGTTGAAGCCGGGTGAGACGGCCGAAGACATGGAACGCCCCGAAAGGGTGCGCGAGCTGCTCGCACCTTGGGGGGACCCCAGCACGATGGAGATCGAGCGCACCGCCGTCTACCGCTTTCACGCGCGCACCGTCGACAAGTTCTCCAAGGGACGTGTCTTTCTGGCCGGTGACGCGGCCCACATCACGCCCCCGTTCGTCGGTCAGGGGCTCGTTGCCGGCCTTCGCGACGCAGCCAATCTCGCATGGAAGCTCGCCTGGGTGGTTCAGGGTCGCGCACACCCGAACATCCTCGACAGCTATGACGAGGAGCGGCGTCCCCACGCCAAAGCCATGATCCGTTTGGCGAGGTTCATGGGACAGCTGGTCATGCCGAGAAACCGGCTGCAGTCCATGACGACGAGCGCGTGGTTTCGTCTGGCCTGGCAGCTGCCCGCGCTGCGGTCGTACTTCGAAGACATGAAGATCAAACCAAAGAACCGATTTCGTCACGGGCTTTTCCTGAACGGAGCCAGGGCCAAGGCAGACTCGCATATCGTCTCCGGCGAGGCTTTCCCCCAAGCCTGGGTCTCGAACCGAGAAGGGAAGGGCTGCTGGAGCGACGACGTCCTCGGCTCGGGCTTTTCGCTCGTCGGCTTCGGCAAAGACCCACAACAATGTCTCGGTGCTTCCGCAAATGATTGGCATTCCTTTGGCGGTTCATGCGTGCAGCTCTGCTACCGCGGACAAGAGCTGCACCGAAGCGATGGCGGTCACGTCTGGGAAGACGTGACGGGCGCGCTCGTCTCGAAAAAGGCGTCCATCGGCTGGGCGGTGGTGGTCCGTCCGGATCGGACTGTCATGCATCAGGGTCCTGTCGCCGAAGCCCGGCGTTTGGTAGGTGAAGTCTTGGAGGTGATGTAATGACTGCGCTCCCCGCGCGAGATCCAAATCCGGTGGCGAAGGCCGTCAGCCTCGCCTACTTGACTTTCCGATGCCCCGACTTGGATCGAGAGGAAGCGTTCCTCGTCGACTTCGGGCTTCGCACTGTTCGGCGCTCTGTAGATGCGCTGTACATGCGCGATTCCGGCTCCTCTCCGTTTTGCTGCGTGGTCGAGCGTGCCGACCGGTCTACCTTCGTAGGCATGGCGTTCGAGCTCGCCAGTCGCGCGGACCTCGACGCACTCAGCAGTCTGCCGGATTCGTCGAGCATCGAGCCCGTGTCGGCTCCGGGCGGCGGGGAGCGGGTTCGCCTCACCGACCCATCGGGATTCGTCGTCGAAGCGATCTACGGGCGCGCCGAAGCGTCGCGCCTGCCTTGTCGCGAACCGTTGCCGATCAATACCCCGGTGCACGATGCGCGCGTGAACGCAGGGCAGCGGCCCCCCTTCGGCCCGCCGTCGATCACCAAGCTGGGTCACGCAGTGCTCGAGGTCTCGCGCTTCGAGGAGACGTGCGCGTGGTATTCGCGGCACTTCGGTTTGATCCCGAGCGACGTGCAGGTCCTGCCCGACGGGTCACCCGCGGTCGCGTTCATGCGCCTGGATCGGGGCGAGACACCAACGGATCATCACACCCTCGCCGTCGCCCAAGGATTCATGGCCCGATTCGGTCACTGTGCCTACGAGGTCGTCGATGCGGATGCCGTGGCCATGGGCCTGCGCTTCTTGCGCGAACGCGGTTGGCGTCACGCTTGGGGCATGGGTCGACATATCCTCGGCAGCCAGATCTTCGACTATTGGAGCGATCCCTTTGGACATAAGCACGAGCACTACTGCGACGGAGACGTATTCACCTCCGAGCAGCCCACGGGCGTGCATGACGTAAGCCGCGAGGCCATGTCGCAATGGGGGCCGCCCATGCCGCGAAGCTTCACCCGCCCCGAGCTTTCGGCCGCCAACGCGAAGGCTCTTTTCCGTAGCCTGAGGGAGAGCCCGGACGTTACACCACGCAAGCTGTACCAACTCTTGAAGACTTTTGGCTAGGAGAAGAGCATGCCCGTTCAAGTAGTGCGCTATGAGCATGAGGGCCGCACCCGATGGGGCATCCTTCGCGGCGGCCAGATCTCCCCTGTGGATGCCGACCTTCCGACGACCGGCGACTTCCTGGCGTACGCCATGTCCCGCGACTTGTCGGACGTCTCGGCCGCCCAGCTCGACCAGACGCAGGTACGGATCCTCTCGCCGGTCACTCGAAACCAGCAGCTGATCTGTCAAGGCGCCAACTATCGTTCGCACATGATCGAATCGGGGATCGATCCCGACCAAAAGAGCTTCAACATGTTCTTCCGAAAGGCGTCGAGCGCCATCGTTCCCGCCAGCGCGGACATCGTCCGGCCGTCGCACGTCGAGCTTCTCGACTACGAGGTAGAGCTCGGGTTGGTGATCAAGCGCGACATCAGGGCACCCGTCCGAGTCAGCGCGGACGACCTGCACGAGTGGATTGCGGGCGTCACCATCGTCAATGACGTGTCGGCACGCGACGTGCAGATTCCGCAAATGCAGTTCTACAAGGGGAAGAGCTATCGTACGTTTGCACCGGTGGGTCCGATTTTGTGCCTGCTCGGGGAGGGCGAGATGCGCTATCTGCGAGACCTCGAGCTTTCGCTCGAGGTCAACGGTGAAACGCGGCAATCGGCGTCCACATCGGAGCTCGTCCACTCACCGGCCGAGACCCTGAGCGAGCTGTCTCGGATTCAGGACCTCCACGCCGGTGATCTGATCGCCACGGGAACTCCGGCCGGCTGTGCGCTTCGGATCCCTCCGCCCGCGGTCCAGAAGGTCTTTGCACTGGTGCCCGATGCGACGCGCTGGAAGCTCTTTCGGCGAAGCCAAGCCAAGCGGCCGCAGTACTTGAAGGTGGGCGATCTGGTCGAGTCGCGGATCGCGAGCCCCGACGGGGTCGTCGACCTTGGCATGCAGCGCAACCGTGTCGTTGCGGCGAGCGCGTAGAGCATGAAGCAGACGACCGTAAGTGTGCAGGGCCGCTTGATTCAGCGCCTCTTCACGACCGTCGGGCGAGCGGTCGGTTGGTGGACCCGTCTCGAATACGAAGGACCGAATCGGTTTATCGAGCCACCTGCGCTCATCGTCGCGAATCATGGGTTCGGCGGGATCTTCGATCTCAACGCGTTCACCGTGGCGGCTCTCGCAGAACGGCTGCGTCCGCGCGACGACGTCCAGTTCACATTTCTCACACATCAGCTGGCATGGACACTCGGCGTCGGGCCCTATTTGGAAGCCGCGGGAGCGCGAGTTGCCACCCCGCAGTCCGCGATGAAGGCACTATCTCAAGGACACTACGTCCTGGTGATGCCTGGCGGGGATCTCGACGCGGGAAAGAGCTTCCGACGGCGCAACGAGATCGTGTTTGGCGGCCGCACCGGCTTTGCGAAGGTCGCCCTGGACGCAGGTGTGCCGATCATTCCCATCGTCATGTCAGGGGCCGGCGAGACGCTGCTCGTGCTCTGGGACGGCCAGCCCTTGGCAAAGCTTCTCCGGTTGCCCAAGCTCGCACGCACGAAGACGCTTCCCGTGAGCCTCTCGGTGCCGTACGGGCTGAGCGTCGGCGTTGCCGGAATCCTTCCCTACTTCCCTCTGCCCGCAAAGATGCGCGCGGCGGTGCTCGATCCAATCGAAGCTCGGAGCAACGAAACTCCGAGCTCGCTGGCCGAGCGCGTAGAGAAGGCGATGCAGGCCAAGCTCGAAGAGCAGACGAATGGCCGGGTGCCTTTCTTGGGCGTCAAGTGGTCAGAAGTCTTCGACTTTGAAGGACGGATGCCTTACTCGGGGGGCAGCTCTTCGCACGGTCCCACGAAATCAGGAGGCTCGCCCCACGCGGCGTAGTACTCGTCATCGCAAGCGCCATCAACGAGGATCTCATTGCAGGTCTTCGTGGCGCCGCAATCAAAGTAGCTGATCAGCGCTGCCGTGCAGCTGGAGCTGTTGTTGTAGTTGTTCACTGCGACGTAGTAGGCGGTGCAAGCCGCGGCCGTATAGTCGAAACAGGGGGCGACGTTCATGCAGAACGCGTCCAGGGAGGCCGTGAAATCGGGAGCCGTCCCTCCTGTGCCACCGCCGCCGCCGTTGCCACCCTCGCCGCCGTTACCTCCGTTATCATCACCGCACCCGGTGAGCGCAAGCATTGCCACGGCCAGCTTTGGAATAGTCTTCTTCGGATTGAACATCGTGTCCCTCCCCTTTCTGGTGGCGACCATAAGGCGATTCGGCTCCGCCTTCAAGTTCAACACAGCTCGGACATGTGCTAGACTGACCAATCGAGCTATCACCAGTGCCACTCTAGGCTTTGCGCTGAATGATCATCGTTACTGGCACCAAGCGTTCGGGAACTTCGATGTGGATGCAGCTCTTGGAGGCCGCGGGGTTTCCTCCAATTGGAAGCGCGTTTCCGCGCAACTGGGAAAGCACGATCAAGGACGCCAATCCAGCAGGCTTTTACGAGTCAGAGCTGCGTGGCGGAATCTTCTACGCAACCAACCCCCATCCAAAGACCGGCGCCTATCTGTTCCCAGAAGACACGCGCCGCCACGCCGTCAAGGTGTTCATTCCTGGGCTCATCAAGACGGATCGGGCATTCATCGACAAAGTGATCGCGACGATTCGCCCTTGGCGGCAGTACGTCCGCTCGTTGAATCGACTGTACGAAATGGAGCGCGAGGCCAAGGCCAAGCTCAAGGGTGCTCCGGACGACATTCCGGCACCAGTGGTTCTGCCTCCCCTCATCGAATGGTGGGTCGAGAATTTTTCGCTCATCAGCGATATCGTCACGAGACGCTATCCGTTCTTCATGGTTGCCTATGAAGCGGTCCTAGAGGATCCAAACAAAGTGCTCCGGCCCGTGTTCCGTTGGATTGGCGAGGGCAATGTGGACGCTGCAATCGCAGCCGTCGACCCTCAGCTTCGAACCCAGAATGAAGAAATCGACGACCAGGCCGGAGAACCGGACGTCGAGCTCGAGCCCGAGGTGATCGAAGCCTTCGACGCTCTTTACGAGGTCGTTCGGACCCAGTCGCCGCTCGAACAGGCGTTCATCGACCGTCTCAACGAGACCAATCGTTTGCTGGGACCCAGAATTGAAGCAGCGGTCAAAGAAACGGCCCGCGGCCAACTCGAGCGTAGACGCCTCCTCCAAGCGCGCCAAAAGGCTGGAGAGGACGCCGCGCCTGGCTCCTAGCGCATCTTCTGGGATCCGGCGGCTCCGTACGCCCCCTGCTTGCTAACGGGCCGCACTATCGGTAAAGCTAACCTCGTCAACTGGAAGGGGCAAGCAAGGCGGCACGATGACGCCGACCAGGCGAGTGCCGGGAGTTTGATCAATGGAGGAACCAGTGAAAGTCAAGCAAGCATTTCTACTCTGTGCGATTGCATTGGGACTGGCAGCCGGCTCTGTCGGATGCAAGATGGAGGACGACACGGCGGTCAAAGCTCTAGAGGATTTGACGAGCCAGCTGTCCAAGCAGGTGGACGAGCAGAACAAGGAGCTCGCCAGTCTGGCCGAGGAGCATCAAAACTGCATGAAGAACTTGGCCGGTACGAAAGGCGAGGCGGTAGTCATCTCGTCCACCGACGCAAGGGTGGACGCTCCTTCGCTGGAAGGGGAAGTCAACGTAGCTTCCTTGGAGGCCTTGAAGACTGCGCTCAACGAAACGATCGACAAGCAGAAGGCCGCGCTCACCGAGCTAAAGGCAAAGAACCAACAGTGCGCGAAGGACCTGGAGGCTGCCAAGGCGGAAGCAGAAGCTGCCGCCGCAGCGGAAGCTAAAGCCGCGGCTGCCGCTGCGGAAGCAGCGAAGAAGAAAGCGGCCGTGGAGAAGAAAGTGGCCGACAAGAAGAAAGCCAAGGCGGAGAAGTGGGGTAGGTGACCTGGAATCACAGGTGTTGACGGCGTGGAGCCCGACTTGTCTTGCGTGGGTTAGCCACGTTGGATTGCGCTCGGGCTCGATGCCGAGCTGACCTGTGCTCCTACTTCGACTCGGAATTCGACTTGCGCAACACGGCGACCAGGAAGCCCCCGAAGTATCGAAGCGGGGAGCGCGCGGCTAGGAGCTCGGCTTGGCTCAAGCGGCGCGCTACCCACGGGATGCGGTGGACCGCGGCGACGGGCGTGAGCACGCGAACGCCGCAGTAGTCGACGAGCTCGACGTTGGGTGGCAACAGCTTTGGAACTGCCAAGGGTGAGTCCCAGCGGGTGAAGATGTCCGCCTCGGTGCGATCGTCACCGATCCGCTGAGGGCCTGCGACCTTTTTTGCGAGGTAGCGAAGGCTCCACGGATTGTAGAACTCCAACAGCAGATGCCCACCCGGCCGCGTCACACGCGCAGCCTCTCGAATGGCGGCCTCGATGTCCGGGACGTGCGCAAGCACTTTGAAGCTATAGGTGAGATCGAACTCGTCATCCTCGAACGGGAGGTCGCAGACGCTTCCAACGCGCACGTCGAGGCCGCGGTCCCTCGCGCGTTCCGCCATTCGCTCCGACAGGTCGATCCCGACGGCCTCCTTGGCGATCTCCGCGACTCGCGCGAGGATGAGACCGGTGCCGCAGCCGAGCTCGAGCACACGCGCGCCCCGAGCGTAGGGGGCTGCGATCCGAACCTCCAGCTCGTCGATCATTTGATGATAGCCGTAGCCGCGCCCTCGTTCGTACGACTCACTGAAGTCGTCGTAGTATCGCCGGGCCTCTTGTTCGGATCTTTCACGCATGGATTTCGTCATAGAGCAGCTCGTAGGCGTTTGCGACTTCTTGCGGTGAGAACTTCGATATCGCCAGTGCACGCGCCCTCCGTCCGACTGCGCGGATCGAAGCTTCGTCGGCGCTGAGACTTTCGATCGCTTCAGCCAAGGCTTCCCCGCTTGTCTCTACGGCGACAGCCCCGCCATCCTCGGCGAGCTCCGCGGCCGGTGTCCCCTTCCCGACGAGCACTGGGCGAGCGAGGCACATCGATTCGAGCGCCACGAGCGGGTAGTCCATCTTTGCGTAGGCCGTTTGGTTGGCTAGCACGACGAAGTCGCTGACCGCGAGCAGCTCGTGGATGTGCTGGGTTTCTCCGACCCATCGTACCCGCGCACCGATGCCCCATTGCTTTGCTTTCGCGTGGAGCCGAAAGGCCGCTTCGTCCGCTCGCGATGTCTTCCGGCGGCAGGCCATCAAGAGCATTGAGTCCAATCGGTTCCATGCCGCGAAGCCCTGCAGTGCGATCTCGGCGCCACCGCCGAACTCTAGGTCCCCGGGGTAGATCCATATGGCAGCGGCCTCGGGAAGCTCGTGCTTTTTGCGGAGCTGGGCCCGTTCGAGTGAAGTGGGCTCCGCGAGAGGCGGCACCGACGGCGGAATGACCCGCAGCGCACTCTCGCTGACACCCTCTTGACGGAAGCGCTCATACGCGGACCGCGACAGTGCGACGGTGGAGTCGGCGAAGAGCAGCTTCCTGACGCCGACCCCCTCCGCGGGCACACTGCAGACGGTATGGACGCTAGGCACTCTTCGAATTGCGCCGGCTAGGCGACCGGCGGAGGATGTCTTCAGGTTGGGTGCGAAAAAGAAGTGCCAAAGATCCGTCGAACGCCCGAACAGCAGATGACGCAAGACCCCTAGGTTTTCCCTCGCGCTAGGCGCAAAGCCCCCGGACGATGCGGCGCCGTAGACCGCCTCGACGCGTCCCCGTTCGATCGGGCTCGCTTGGTTGGGGCGCCCCATCAGGACAGGAGAGTACCGCTGGAGATGCCCTGCGATGTCACGAACCAGGTTCTTGCTGCTGTCGTTCCAAGGAGGGGCGACGGGCTTGGACACGAAGAGAACTTCAGCCATTCCCGAAGGTGTTACGTCGCGCCGGGGTGCACTGCAAGTGCTTGACCTGCGAACCGCGAGGCGATAGCCAGTCGCTGCATGCCCGACATCCACTGCCCAAAAGCGAGATGCGATGCTCGCAGGTAGACGAATCGCCGTCGTGATGCCGGCATACAATGAAGCGAAGCTGATTCGGGGGGCGCTCGCAGGCATTCCGAGCTTCGTGGACCATGTCATCGTAGTCGATGATGGCAGCGTCGACGCCACCTCGAAGATCGTACGGGGTTTCCGGCGGCCCATCGAGTTGATCGAGCACGGAACCAATCAGGGTGTTGGCGCTGCGATCGCTACGGGTTGCAGGCGCGCCCTCGTGCTCGGCGCAGACCTCACCGCGGTTATGGCCGCAGACGGACAAATGGATCCCATGGATCTGCCCGCTTTGTTGGCGCCTCTGGTCGCCGGCGAGGCCGACTACACGCAGGGCAATCGTCTTGGCTGGCCGGCGGCAAGCAAGAAAATGCCATGGCACCGTTGGCTTGGTAACCGCATCTTTTCCTCGCTCACGAGATGGGCCATCGGCGTCGACGTCCGGGATTCGCAGTGCGGTTACGTGGCGATGAATCGTCGTACCAAACGGACGCTCGATTGGGATGGGTTGTGGAAAGGCTATGGCTATCCAAACGATCTGCTGAGCTCTTTGACGCTTTGCAGGCTGCGCGTGCGACAAATTCCAGTGCGTCCCGTTTACGGGGAAGAGCAGAGCGGGATACGCCTTCGTCACGTGCTGCTCATCATCCCTTTCGTCATCGCGCGTGCGCGACTTCGCAGACATGCCCAACGACGAGACCTGGCAAAGTCGCCTTCTCCGAACGCTTAGTTCCTGCGGCTGCCGCTAACGTGCGCGGCGCCCGGAGACGAAGTACTGTGCGCCGAGTGGCAGCCAGCGTAGTCCGGATTCGATGCTTCGAAAGCCCGAGCCGTTCCATGGAAAGAAAAGGACGTAGCGCGCCTCGGCTGTTTCGAGCTCAGCGCTTCGCATCAGGGCAGCGGACTGGCTGCGCGTGAGCAGGGTCGCGTCGGCGTCAAAAGGGCAGTTGTCTACCGCCCGCCTAGTGAGCGGGTTGTAGGGGTTGTGCTCGAAGATGTAGAGAAGTCCGCCTGGCTTGAGCACGCGCGCCATCTCCGCGACGAGTGATGTCCATTGTGTTGGCGGCACGTGATGCAGAACACACACGGCGAACACGGCGTCAAAGGTCCGCTCCGCGAACGGGATTCGCCTACCGTCGTAAAGCTGAAACTTTCCCCGCGGAACGTTCGCGGCGGCTCGCTCCACTACGCCGGGCGCGATGTCGACGCCGTGAAGCTCGCCGAAGTGTTCACTTACGTAACGCGACATGAGCCCAACGCCGCATCCAAGGTCTAAGACGCAGCGCTGCTCGAGGGATCCGAGCTGTCTGTTGCAAGACCCGACTAGCTCATCGGCCTTGACACGGATGAAGAAATCATGACCCTGCCCCGCGAAGTCGATCGATTGCTCGACCTCCGCCACATAGCTCTGCTGGTACTTCTCAAATTCCACTTCTACACCGTAGCTTGAACTATACGCGACATCGTTGTACAACGCCCGCGGCCGCTGGCCAGGCTCGGACCGATTCATGCAACGTCCTGCGCTGTCACTGATCATTCCGGTTTACAATGAAGAAGCAATCATCGCGGAGCTCGACCGCCGCATCAAGGCGTTCTTGCGCGAGTTGGATGAGACGTGGGAGGTAGTGTTCGTCGACGACGGATCACAAGACGGCACGTTAGCAGCGCTGACTGAGCTTGCTGCGGCAGAGCCGCGCTACAAGGTCATTTCGTTCTCGCGCAACTTCGGGCATCAGATTGCGATCACAGCGGGCATGGACCGCGCCGAAGGGGACGCCGTGGTCATCATGGATGCCGACCTTCAGGATCCACCCGAGGTCGTCGCCGAGATGATTCAGAGGTGGCGTGAGGGATATGACGTCGTGTACGGGCAGAGGTCGATTCGCCACGGAGAGAGCGTCTTCAAGCGAGCGACCGCCGCGGCCTTCTACCGCTTGTTGCGTGCGCTAATGCCGATTGAGATACCTCTTGATACGGGGGATTTCCGGCTGATGAGTCGCAAAGTCGTCCTGTCGATGCGCGCCCTGCGCGAGCAACATCGTTTCGTGCGCGCCATGGTGTCATGGGTGGGTTTCAAGCAAACGGCAGTGCAATACGAGCGACCCGAGCGCTTCGCCGGCGAAACGAAATACCCACTTCGAAAGATGATGCGCTTTGCAATAGACGGCATCACCTCGTTTTCAATCGTTCCCCTTCGGGTTGCGACTTGGCTCGGTCTGCTTTCGGGGTTCGTTGCGCTCGTCACCTCGGCTTGGGCGCTCTACGCGGCAATTACGGAACAGACGGTTCCAGGTTGGGCCACGATCATGATCGCGGTGGCCTTGGCTGCGTCGGCTCAGCTCGTCATGACGGGAATCCTTGGAGAGTACGTAGGCCGGATCTACGAAGAAGTGAAACGGCGTCCGCTCTACGTGGTGGCCGATACTCTGAATCTTCCTCCGACCGATCGTTCGTCGACGAGCACCGAACCTGCGGCCGTCCCCTCGCAAAGAGCTTGACGAGCGCATGCGAAGCACCGGATCCAACCGTCGGGCTACGGTCATTCGGCACGTCATGCTGGCGGCGACGACCGCGCTCATCGTGGGCTTGTTCGACGGTCTTTGGAGCGCCCACCGCACCGCGCAAAATCCACTGCTCGGGGCCGCGCTGAGCGGTGGGACCCTCGCTGCCGCCGGAGCGATCGTGGGGTTGGCTCAGGCAGTGTTCGTCGTCGTCGTCAATCTGATCCTCGAGAGACGCGGTTGGATCGAGCGCTGGCGCGCCGCAATGAGCACCGATCCGAAGGACGACCGGACGCCGGTCATCGCCCTGCATGCCTGGGTTGCAACGGCGGTCGCGGTAGGCGCTCCACTGCTGTTGGGATTCGTGTGGTTGCTTCGACGATCGGAGCGCATCAAGGAGGTGGCCCTACGGGACGCAGTCTTGATCATGGGCGCGGCGTGGGCATTGATCTTGGTGCTCGTCGCGTCGGCGATGGTGCGTCCGATCTTCGAGAGAGCCTTTGAAAAGATGGACCGTGCGTGGGGGCTGCCACGCCCGCGATCGCCGTTGCTCCGGTACGTGCTGTTTATCGGGCTTCCGGTGGGGTTGCTGTTGGTACCCATGTTCACCGAGTTCGGTGTGAAACTGGGTGTCCTTGCCGACCCTTTCGCACTGGCGTTGTTCTTCGCTGCTGAGGGCCTGCTTTGGCAACTCACGAAAGCCATCGGTCGGAAGAGGCTCGAAACGGGAGGCCGACGCAACGTTCTCGCGGTTCGCTTGTTGGCTGGATTGTTGGCGGTTACTTTCGCGACCGCCGTCGCACTCTTCGAGCTGTGGCCCGGAGCCAGCGCCGCGTTGAGCGGTGGACAGGTGACGCCATCGGTCGCCGTAAGCCTGCAGCGTCTCACCGACATAGACCGCGATGGCGTCTCTTCGCTCTTCGGCGGAGGTGATTGCGCAGCATTTGATGCAAGCCGTTCCCCGATGGAAACCGAAATCCCGAATAACGGCATCGACGAAGACTGCGATGGTCACGATGCAGAAGCCGGGCGGGTTCTGCCTCAGCTGCCGCGCTACTATGGCGAGCTCCTCGATTCACAAAAGAAGCGCTACAATGTCCTCTTGCTCGTCGTCGACTCGCTTCGTCCCGACCATCTGAGCGCATACCTCTACCACAAGAAGACGTCTCCACATGTGGACGAGCTTGCCAAGGATGCTTGGCTGTTCACCCGAGCGTACTCGCAATCCTCAACCACGGCGCTGAGCATGCCCAGCATGTTGAGCGGTCGTAGGCCGAGCAGCATGCAATGGAAAGGCGGCTATCCGGAAGCGGTCGAAAGTGAATTGATGCTTCCCGAGCTCCTGCACCAACATGGGTACGACACCACGCTCGCGATCAACCGCTATCTCGTGCGGCATCTGAAGGGACTGCAGCGAGACTTTCAGCACGTTCTCTCGGTCCCGGAGGGTTCCGACTGGAAGAGCGGAGAGTACATCATCTCGAATGTCGTCTCGGCGGTGGAAGATGCAAAGCGGGCCGGGCATCCTTTCTTCATTGTGGCGCACTTCGACGACGTACATCACCCGTACCGAGCGTACCTTGGTCGATCGGTGCCGGACTTCCCAAGCTCGCAGCCCAACATCTCCGCGTACGACCGTTGCATCGCCAACCTCGACAACATGTTGCGATTTCTCACGTCGTATCTCCAGCAGGTGGGCGCGTGGGACGACACCATCCTGATCCTCACCGCAGACCATGGCGAAGAGTTCGGAGAACACGGCGGCGAGATCCATTCCGTGACTTGCTACGTCGAGTCGGTCCATGTCCCGCTCATCGTGAGAATACCGGGCTTCAAGCCCAAACGAATCTCGAAACGTGTGGCGCTCACAGACCTCGTGCCCACTCTGGTCGAGGCACTTTCCCTACCACCGGATCGACTTGCGATCGACGGCCAAAGTCTGTTCATTCCGGCGCTTGCACCCGAGCGGGTGCCCGCGGACCGTCCCATCTTCTGCTCGGTTTTCCAGCTCATGAGCGGCCGGAAGAACTTCTTCACACGAAGCGTGCGGACCGACAAACATGTGCTTGTCTACGAGGCCTTGTCGGAGCACGTGGAGCTCTACGACGCTGTGACCGATCCGCGGGAGAGCCAAGACGTCGCACCGAGCAATCCCGAGACGGTCGAAGAACTGCGCGAGTTGTTGCGTTCGTCGGCCACCGGAAACCTGTGGGAAGCCCGGCTTTTTCAGTAACTAGCTATCGTGCCGCTCAGATGTGTGGGGCTATCGGGCGCCTCGCAAGCGACTCGGATCGCCCGCTGGACATGACCCGCCCGATTACTAACCTTGCGGCGTGGCAGACCAGTCGAAGCCCTCTGAGGATAAACCCGCACTTGCAGTTGCCGCTTACGGGGAGGGGGTAGTGTCACCGCCGAGCGGCGTGTATCTGCCGTCGCTCGCTCGCGGGATGCCTTTGTTGGTAGGCGCCGGGGCTTCGTGCGGCCTCGCTATTTGGGAGATGGTGTTTGGTGATCTGATGGTCAACTACGTCAGATCGAACGCGATCGATCCCACCACCCGTAAGCTGCTGCTTGTGTTCGGGGGCGTCGGGGCGACGCTCCCGCTGATCGCCATTGCGATCTACTGGTGGGCTCGCCGAGCGCGGCCCTTCGATACTGCGCAGAGGATCGAGTCGCTCGGGTGGAAGCTCTCGCCGCTGTGCCTATCGGTCGTAGTTCCCATGCTGTTTCGTTGGCAGATCTGGAAGAACCACGACATCCAGTTCCTGGTCATCGCCGCAATCGCCGCCTTCACAGCGCAGAAGTTGTTCTATCGGTCACTCGCCGAACCTAGCCTCTTCAGCGTCTCCGGTCCTGTTGCTTCGATCCGCCAACGCGCCGCAGACGCTCTCGATCGATGGTCGCCCTGGCTCCCCTGGGTCTTCGTGTTCGGGTTGTTCTTCTTCTACGCCTCCTATTTCTCGTTTTTTACGCTGCGCAACCACTGGAACCTCGGAACGTCAGCGTACGATATGGGCATCGAAGACAACGTTGTCTTCAACGCGATGCACGGCGAGTTGCTGAAAGCGTCACCGGTCTTTGGTCCCGAGGGCACACATCTGGGTCATCACGCAACCTTCTTCACGTACGTGCTCGTCCCTTTTTATGCGATTGCACCGCGCGCGGAGACTCTGCTGATCATCCAAGCCACGCTCATCGGTGCGGCAGTCATCCCGCTCTTCCTCTTCGCGCAGAATCGCCTCGGGCCCTATCAAGCGGCTGCAATCGCCGCCATGTACGTATTCTACGCGCCCCTGCATGGCGCCAACCTTTATGATTTTCACTACCCTCCGCTGGGGATAGGGTTCGTGTTCTGGCTCGCCTACCTGGTCGATATCGGCAAGTATCGATGGGCCATCATTCCGTTGATCTTGAGTCTGTCGGTTCGTGAAGACATCGCGCTCTCCGTCTTTGCGCTTGGCGCATACTTTCTGTTGTCGAGCAGCAGGCCCCGGGCCGGATTGGCGCTGGTCCTGTCCGGTATCGGCTACTTCCTCGTACTGAAGATGGTTGTGATGCCGCACTTTAATGAGGGCAAGTCTACGTTCGTCTGGTACTACGAGAGGCTGGTTCCGGCGGGCGGGCCGGGGGGCTTTGGCGGCGTACTGATGACGATCTTCGGTAACCCTGGCTACGCCATCGGAACGCTCCTCGAGAGCGCAAAGGTCAAATACTTCCTTCAGGTGATGGTTCCCTTCGTGTTCCTTCCGTTTCGAAGACCGATCGGGTTCGTGTTTTGTTTGCCGGGACTGATGATGACCTTGTTGGCAAGTCGCTCCGCCCTCTACGACATTGGATTTCAGTACACTACGCACTGGGCGCTCGAGATGTTTCTCGCATCCATCGTCGTTCTGAGCATGGTGAAGGAGCCTACGCAGGTCGGAGACCAGCATGGCGAAACCCGGGTCCGCTCTTGGTTGCTGGCGCTGGCGCTGGCGATGGCCGCGACGTCGTATCAACACGGCGCAATTCTTCAGCACAACACCGCACGCGGCGGATTTTCAGCCTTCAGATTCGACCGCACGGACAAGGACATCGAGCGCTACGAGCAGCTCACTTCGCTGCGCGCCCTAATTCCGCCGGAGGCGAGGGTTGCTGGCACCGAAAGGACGTTGCCCCACGTGTCCAATCGACCCAATGCGTACACGATTCGGACCGCAGGCATCCAGGATGCGGAGTTCATCTTGTTTCAGTCCGACATCGGAGGCGTCGATCTCGACCGTATCCACCCGTTACTCGATGATGGGACTTTCGGCGTGGTTGAAATTGCTGGCAGTTTCATTCTGGCCAAGCGCGGGCACTCCACCGAGCGCAACTCCGAGATTCTCAAACGCCTCCGCAAGCCTCGAAAGCGATAGCCGAAGAGACGGGCTTATTCAAGATGCAGATCGACCCACGACGCGTGGGCGTGCCTCGCCGATCCCGTGATCAGGACTTACGCAGCGGTACCGTGTCGGGCGGGCTGTGGGTTTTCGTCGTCTGAAAGTAAAGGCCTGAGTCGTTCTCGAGCAGGGTGCCGCTCTGCCACCAGACCGCCGCCAGGGCGAGCAAAGCGCAGACCGGAAACGCCCAGCGCGGTAGCTGTGGTTCTCCAGGAGCTTCACTCGGGAATCGCAGCCGGGTGGAGACCACGCAGCGAGGGTGTCCGATTTCTCGTGTAGGGCTCGGGGCTTCGGTTCATTCCGGCATGCGTCCATCGAAGTAGATCGCGACTGCAGAAGTGTCGTGCTCCATCGTCGGTCCCGCCCACCCCAGTTCCTTTTGGCGCTGCGGACTATAGCAGCTTGAGCGCGGCTTGTTTGGGCGAGACTGAGCCCTCGCAATCGTTGAAGTTGTCGTCAGAATAAGAATCGCGACTGTGCCAGATCCCATTGGATGTGGTGCAGTTGCCCGTACTGCGCTCGCCTCAGCCAGTTCCGGTCTCGCTTGTGCCTTGCCAGTCGAACCCCGCTGACGATCATCCCAACGAGGCCGCCCAGCCCGAGAACGCTACCGGTGCCCAAAAGCGCGTAGCAGCGACCTGGTACGATGTTTATAAACTCGTCACTTGGCGCGTTGTCAGCACAAGCAAGGCCACCAAAGCTCAGCCCCATGCCAACCGCATAGATGCCGCCGGATACGCCGAGCCCAATCTTTGCTCGCTTGACCCGATGCTCCATCTCCTCGAGCGTGTAGCCGTCGGGTGTTCTCGGCGCTGGCGAGGCAACCTGCACGCCAGCATCGTCTAGCTGGAGCTGCAATGAAGGTTCTTCGGGTGCAGGCTCCGACGGAGGCGCAGACTCCCCTGCGCTCGGCTCAGGAGCTGTGCCTTCCTCGGCGTCTTGCGCGCTCACGCTCAGCGGCGAAGCCACCAACGCCAGCGCTAACACAAAGCCAATCAAGTACCGCATGACAACCTCCCTTCTGGCTAGGGCTGCAGAAGCATCAGCCGTGCCAGTCACGCGAGGGCGGGTTTTCGAGGGGATCGGCTGATTCCGTGACGCTGAAGGCGCAAACACTGCGTCCGCTGCCCGGCTGCGAAATGAATGCGGCATACGTAATTCTTCACCCGCCCGTTTTGGGCGTTGACCTGCCCAGGAACTCGTCGCTCAGCCTCTTAGCCCATCGGGCTCATGTTGAGGGCCCAATTTCGCGGTACCAGATGTTGTGTCGCGTGGCGCCCGAACCTGAAAGGGCGTTTATAAGGACTATCTGCACCGACGAAGAGGGACTGCGCGCCGACGAGAGGGAGGATTTATACTCTTATACGCCAGGAGGCCGGCCGAGCCATGAACGGATCAGGAATCGAGTCTGGCTGATCGCGTACCGAGCGGAGGCGTGACGGGGCTCACATGACGAAATCGCGTACGATTCTCGGCGAAGAATTCTCGGCGCCGGTCGAACGAGCTTGGGCGGACACCATCGACATGATCATCAAGTCCATGCTCGGGCCGGTCACGGAAGAGGCATCGGTTCAGACCTTGGGGTCTTGACGATGGGTTTCCTCCATACTGTGCGCATGCGCTCGTCAGCTGTAGTCTTTGCGGTCTAGCGATGCGGCCCAGGACCCAATACGCAAGGAACAAGGAAGGGTACTTCATCGGCTACCAGGTCTTTGGCGACTGCCCGACAGACATCGTGTTCGTTCCCGACTGGGTCACGAACCTCGAAATCATGTGGGAAGAGCCGACCCTGGCTCGATTTCTCGATCGTCTGGCATCGTTTGGACGTCTGATCTGTTTCGACAAGCGCGGGACCGGTGTGTCCGATCCGGTCCCTATCGGCGTTGTCCCGACGTGGGAGGAGTGGATGGACGACGTGTTGACGATTCTCGATGCGGTTGGCTCGGAACGCGCCGCGGTCTTTGGTCATGGGGACGGCGGGCAGATGGCCATCCTCTTTGCCGCGACCTACCCGAATCGGACTTCAGCGCTGGTGCTGGCAGACACCTATGCGCGACGCAGACGGGCGCCCGACTACCCTTGCGGCATGAGCGAGCGAGCCGCCGAAGCGACCCTCGAACGAGTTCTGACGACTTGGGGTACGGGTGAGATTACCGAAGCCGGCGCACCCAGCCTGGCGAACAACCGCTCTTTCGTCGAATGGCGCGGGCGCTACGAACGCTTATCGATGAGTCCTGGCGCGTTTCACGCCGTTTATCCGCTGACCTACCGCCTCGATATCAGGCCGGTGCTCCGCACGATCCGGGTTCCTACGCTGGTGGTCAGTCGTACCGATAACCCCTATGTCAAACCGGAGAGCGGGCGCTACCTGGCGCAACAGATCGAGGGAGCCGAGTTCCTCGAGGTGCCGGGCGAGGATCATTTCTTTCACGCCGGAGACACCGAGGCTCTTCTCGGGCCGGTGCAGGAGTTTCTGACCGGAACCAGGGAGATCCCCGTAGAGAACCGAGTCCTGGCGACGGTTTTGTTTACCGACATCGCGGGGTCGACCCAACACGCAGAGCGTCTGGGTGATCGTGCTTGGGGTGATTTGCTCGAGCGGCATCACGCCACCGTGCGCGCACAGTTAGCGCGGTTTCGGGGCCGAGAAGTCGATACCGCCGGTGATGGGTTTTTCGCGACCTTCGATGGACCCGCCAGGGCCGTTCGCTGCGGTCTTGCGATCCGCGACGCCGTCAGGTCACTGGGCTTGGAGGTTCGGGTGGGGCTTCACACCGGCGAGTGCGAGGTCGTCGGCGAGAAGGTGAGGGGTATCGCGGTGCACATCGGCGCCCGCGTGATGGACGCAGCGAAGTCGGGTGAGGTTCTCATATCTCGCACCATCAAGGACTTGGTTGCAGGTTCCGGTCTCCAGTTTGCCGACCGCGGCACCCACGAGCTCAAGGGAGTGGATGGGTCATGGGAGCTGTTCGCTGCGAGTTAGGCGAGCTCACCACTACGAGCTCCGCGAACAGTCCATCGAATAGTCGAACGTGACCGACCGCCCGAGCTGGTATACTAGCCGCCACTGTGTCCACCTCTTCGGGCTCAAGTGAAAACTGGCGAGATCGCCTCGTCTCCCCCGCGCAAGCCGTGACCGGGGTCCGGTCCGGAGATCATGTCTTCGTCGGTACGGCGTGCGCGACTCCGAGAGCTCTCGTACGAGCCCTAGAAGACATCCGGAGCGGGGTCGACGACGTGCGGCTCGTGCACTTTCTCACTGACGGCGTCGTCCCGGTGCTCGGCGGCGAGCCCCATACACGGTTTCGCCACAAGGTCTTCTTCGTCGGGAGCGATACGCGTGGTCTGGTGGGCACAGGGAAGGTGGAGTACATCCCGATCTCGATCTCTCAGGTACACCGGTTGATCGACACTGGGCGGATCCCGATCGATGTAGCTTTCATCCAAGTCTCTCCCCCCGACGATGAGGGCCGCTGCAGTCTTGGTGTCTCCGTCGACCTGGCCCCGGCAGCGGTGAACAAGGCAGCAAAGGTGATCGCGGAGATCAACCCGAACATGCCCCGTACGCATGGGGACTCTGCGGTGCGCTTCGAGGACATCGACGCGGTGGTCGAGGTCGACACGCCGATCATCGAGTATCTGCATGAGCCGGCAGACGAGGTTGGCGAGAAGATCGCCCGTTACGTAGCGCGGATCATCGATGATGGCGCCACGTTGCAGATCGGACTCGGGCGGATTCCCAACGAGATGCTCAAGTACCTCACCAATCGGCGCGACCTGGGGATCCATTCAGACGTCATTACCGAGCCCCTAGTGGATCTGATCGAACGGGGAGTCGTCACCGGGGCGCGAAAAAGTCTTCATCCAAATCAGGTGGTGACGAGCTACTGCATGGGTTCCCGCCGCCTATACGAGCTGATCGACGACAATCCCGTTTTTAGCTTTCAGCCCATCGATTACGTCTGCAACTTCGAGACGATCGCTGCCAACCATGAGATGGTTTCGGTGTCGCAGGCATTCGCTGTGGACCTGACCGGTCAGGTCTGCGCAGACCAGTTGCACGGCGAGTTCTACAGCGGCGTTTCCAGTCAACTGGATTTCCTGCGTGGCGCGGCCGCAGCGGAAGGCGGCAAGGCCATCATCTGTCTCGCGTCGACCACCGAAGATGGCGGCCAGACTCGCATCCGCCCCCGGCTCGAAGAAGGAGAGGGCGTCACCGTGGCCCGATCCGATGTCCACTACGTCGTCACCGAATACGGTATCGCCTACCTCTTTGGTAGATCTGTAACGGAACGAGCCGTGGCACTGATCGAGCTCGCTCATCCTGATTTTCGGGAGAATCTATTGGAGGAAGCCAAGCGCCTTGGTTACGTTCGCAGCGAGCAGACTCTCAAGAGTCGTAGAGCATACCCGGCGGACGAAGAGCGCTGGCTCGTGCTGAAGGACGGTCGCAAAGTGTTGCTACGTCCTACCCGAGCAACGGACGTGGACGCGCTACAGGATCTCTTCTACAGCCTGAGCTCCCGAGACATCTACACCCGCTTCTTCACCAACTTGAAATCCCTTTCTACTTCGAAAGCCCAGCACCTTTGCAGCGTGAGCTACGAAGAAGAGATGGCGTTCTTGGCCGTGACAGGGGACTGGGAGGACGAGACCGTCGTCGGAAGCGCCTGCTACTATGTCAATCCGTCGACGAATCTGGCCGACATCGCCTACATGATTCGGCCTGGGTGGCAGGGCGTAGGGTTAGGCGGCCATCTACAGCAACGGCTCATGGAGTACGCCAAGGCGAGCGGACTTCGGGGTTTCACCGCCGACGTGCTCTGCGAAAACAAAAAGATGCTCGCCGTCTTCGAAAAGAGCGGGTGCAAAATCACCAAGAAGCTCGCGTCCGGAGCCTTCGAGGTCGTGATGCTGTGGTGATGTCGATGGCAAGAATCCGCTGCGCTTCGCGGGCTGGCCTCAACCTTCTGGGTCGAAACGGAGATATCCTCGAGTCCCACTGGCGCCGCTCAAAAGTGGTTGACACGAGGTCGTAGGTTGCACCACAGGTAAGAGGGAGGTGGTGAACACGAGCACGGAGCGTGTGGAAGGGATTTCGTTCCCGGCGTCAGGGGGGCGAAAGCGCAGCTCGACAGCGACGGCCAAGCACATCTTCGCCGAGGCCGTGAGACGGATCGACGCAGGGGCCGCGGAGGATCTCCTTGCGGAGCGGCAATGGCGTCAGCGGTACCCATCCCACGTGGTGCACCAAGTCAAGCTGGCAGCGCGGGACGCTGCGACGGCCACTGGCATTGCTGCGGATGGCCTCGCGGCGGTGCATGACACGTTCGAATTCGTTCGCAACCATGTGGCGCTGCCCCTCGGAAGAGCCATGGACGAGCCTGCGGATCCGCCCTTCCGGACGGTTACGGTGCATGGCAAGTCGCCGTTCATCGGGCCTCACTTGGAGGTTCCGTACCGAGGTGAACGCCTCGCGGATGACAAGCTCTTGAGACAGCTGGACCAGTGGTGCCATCGCGGGATCATCGAAGCTTCGCACGCCGAGGCGATCCGCACCGTGATGCGCAATCCGGATTGGCTGGATCTTTCAGGTCGGATGTTCGTGTTGCTGGGCGCAGGTGCCGAAATCGGACCGCTCTCGTTTCTCGCTGCCCATCGCGCGAACGTCGTGGGGGTGGATCTCGGCGCAACGCGGATCTGGACGCGGATCTTGGACCTCGTCGCGCGTTCCCCATGCGTGTTGCACGCTCCGGTGCGGGCGCCGGATGGCACCGATGTACCGGAGAGTGAGCTCGTCAAGCGGGCCGGGGCCGACCTATTACGGGAAACCCCGGAGCTCGCAGCGTGGCTCGAGCAGTTCGAGAACCCGGCCGCTCTTGGTTGTTATGCCTACCTAGATGGCAAAGACCATGTCCGTGTGGCGGTCGCCATGGACGCGCTCGTGCAGCGGTTGCATGCTAGGGGATCACCTGCAGCTTTCGCTTACTTGGCCAGTCCAACGGATGCTTTTGCAGTGCCCGAAGAGACCGCCCGGTGTGCTCACCAGAGGTACGGTGCCCGGGGCGCCAAACGACTTTGGCAATTGCCGGCCCGCTGGATCACCCGCGACCGTCTGTATGCTCCGAACATTCCACAGTGGGTCACTTCGGCTGCCGGCGCGCGCTACGGGATCTATGACGGCCTCGTGACTCGCCAGGGGCCGAACTATGCGTTGGCAAAACGAATCCAAAAGTGGCGTGCGCTAACTGCTCGGTCGACGCACCATCAAGTCTCGACCAACGTGGCCCCGCCCAGCATGACTAGCTCGGTGACGAGCAATCGGGCGTTTGCAGCCGCTTATGCGGGGGCGCGACACTACGGAGCTGAAATTTTCGCTCCAGAAACCACCAACGCCTTGATGGGCGCGTTGCTCGTCTATGACCTGTGCTCCGAACAGTCGGTGGCGAATCCCGAGACGCAGCTCGCCCATCCACTCGAGCTCTTCATGAGCGGTGCCAATCACGGCGGGCTCTGGCGATCGCCGTGGCAGATTCGCTCGGTGCTGGACATCGCTGCCGTGCGTGGATTCTTGAGTCGATCGACCCACTAGCCGGCGACCTGCGGCAAGATGTCGGCGCAATTGTCGGGGATCTTTTCGGTCGCGAAACCATCCGCGCGGGTCGTGCCTTGATTGACGATGGCGATGGCCTTGCGGAACGGCGGCGTTCAAGTATCCGAACGACCAGCCCGCGTGCACGCTCTGGTACCACGACCACGCTTTGGGTATGACCCGAGCCAACGTCTATGCAGGGCCCGCCGTCCTCTTTTCTCAACCTGGGAAGGTCATGTTGCGCAATGCCGTCTTCGTGAGGAGCGCCTGGTTTGGGCAGCAGAAATTAGCTTTACATTTGTTCAGTATCTGTGCTATAAGTCTAAGCAATCATGGGCAGATCCAGCTCGGAGCTCCCTGCGCCCTCGCTCGGCGAGGTCGGCCTTCTCGATGAAGAGCTGTACCGTCTCGCGCGCGGTGCAGGCCGCCTTCGGCTTCGGATCGGCCAGGCGCTGGACCGCCTCGGGGACGGGGTTCACGAGCTCGGGTTTTCGACGCTCGGGGCGTATGCGCTCGAGCGGTGCTCTCGCGGAGGTCGTTGGGCGGCCGACAGTCGCGCCCTCGCGCGCCGGCTCGAGTCGCTGCCGCAGTTGACCGAGGCCCTCGAAACCGGATCGATCGGCTGGAGCATGGCGGAGCTGCTCGCGCGGCATGCCACGGCGCAGACCGAGGCCGCGCTCCTTGAGGCGGCGAGCGGCAAGACGGTGCAAGCGATGCGCGTCGCGCTGAGCCCGCACGAGCAACCGGACGACGACGAGCTTGCACGCACGCTCTCGCTCACGGTGCCGGTCGAAGAAGCGTGGGCGCTCGAGGCCACGCGCATGATGGTCGAGCACATGGACGGCAAGGCCACCGGCGGCCACTTTCTCGAGTCGCTGCTGGCAGAAGGCTATACCTCGCTGCTCGAGCTGGTCGATCCATGTGAAAACGTCTCGGCGCAGATGGACGCCGAAGACACGGCGTGGCGTGCCGAGATGCAGCGCTTGCAGCATTTGCATGCCGAGGCGGAGCTTCGGAGCCGCCCCACGGTGCACACGCAGCCCCATGCCGGCGAAGCGCCCGCGTTCGACGACCTGCCGAGCGGCATCGAGGCGCTCGATGCACGCATCCGTCATTACAGCGCCGAGCTTGCCAGCCGCGATCTGTTTTTCGGTCGAGTGGCGGAGCAGTTCTTGGCGCTCGGGGGATGGCAGGCGCTTGGCTTTTCGAGCGAGGCCCACTACGCGCGCGAGCGACTCGGCCTGTCGCGCGCTTCGCTCAGGAGCAAAGTGAGCCTCGCACGCCGAAGCCGCGGGCTCGACCACGTCGTCGATGCGCTTCAGCAAGGCCGCATCGGCTTCGAAGCGGCGCAGCTGCTTGCCCGCATCGCGACCGCCAACACCGAGCGGGCGTGGGTCGAGCGCGCCGCACGTCGCACCTTCAAGCATCTGCGCGAAGAGGTGCACGCGGTGGAAACCGCCATCCGACTCGCAGGCGAAACCGACCGCTCACCGCCGAGCGAAGAGCTCATCGAACAGATGCAGGCGCTCGAGCGTTCGATTCTCAGCGGTGCGTTTTTGAAAAACGTCGCGCGCGGTGGCGCGGTCGAGCCCGAGCCCGAGGAAACATCCGCTGTCCAGATATCCGGAGGTCGCAGAGACAAGGCCCCGAACGAAGCCGTCCAGACATCCGGGAGTTCGGGCGGCAAGGTGACCTTGCGCATGCGCGTCCCCGGCGATGTGTGGCTGCATTACCGCCAGCTCGAGCGGATCCACCAGCGTCGATCACCCGGCACGAGCTTCCTTCACTTCCTGTGCGCGAGCTTTTGGCAGACGTGGGTGCCCACCTTGGGCGTTTCGGACAGGTGGGAAGCGATCTACCGGCGAGATCGATACCGTTGCACGAGCCCGGTGTGCCATCAGCGCCACGTCACCCTTCATCACGTCGAGTATCGCGCAAGCGGCGGAAGCGACGACCCCGACAATCTCACCTCGCCCTGCGCGTTTTGCCATCTGGAAGGCGAGCACGGCGGCCGGCTCCAGATCCTTCCTCCGGGCTCCAACCCGACCTGGGTCCTCGGCCGCCAGCCCATCATGCGCGTTCACGGCCGCGAGCGAATCTTGCTCGCTTGAGCCAGCGTGCTCAGCCCATCGGGCTCATCGTAAACGGCCATGCGCGGACACCCGCTTGCCGACGTCGAGCCACGGGAGCGAATGGTACGCTCTACCTGGTGTCTTGGAAATTGCACCCAGCACTCGGCTCATTGACGGCCGGTCACCCCGGTGCGCGGCAGCGCTGGTGCCGGCTCTCCATCGGCCGCGCTTTCTGCCGCATCGACCGCCGTTTTGAGATTGTGGAGGCTGCTTTGATCGACCCTGATCAGCCCGCGCCTCGGACGGTCCAGATCGATGATGATGAACGCCAGCACCACGATGAGGGCGACCAGGATGTACGTGGCGAACGAAGGGCGATGACCCGCGACGCCCGCGCCATAGCCTAGAACGATACCCGTCAAGATGAACGTGCCGTACAGCAAGAACAGCACGAGCTCTGGAACGTGCCTATGGAGCGCAGCGTCGCGCCGGCCATACGCATCGATCATCTCGTTGAGCGATTGAATGAATAGGCCCGAAGGCACGGGGGAGGGGTCCAGCTCGACGGCGCGCCGGGCGGAGCGCCACACGACGTCGAGATTCTCGTTGGTCTTCGCGAGCAGAGCTTGCCGGTCGGCCTCATCGTCTAGAGTCACTGCACCCGCATGCACGCGAAGATCGAGGTGGTCGCGCAAGGACCGCTTCACGTCATCGCGAACCGAAGCCGGGAGCAATTGCGCACGCAGGTACGCCGTCCCGATCGCATTGGCTTCGTCTACAATCGCCTCGCTTCGATCGTTAAAGCGCTGCAGAGACAGCGAAAACGTGAACCCGAGCAGAAGCGCGAGGACGCCGAGTAGCGACGCCTGGATCGCGTTCACGTGGGCTTTCGATGGCTCCGTGGCGAAGCGTTGGATCCTTCGGCCGAGGAGATGACCAAGCTCGATGGCAAGAACGATCGAAACGTAGAGGATCGCGGCGATCAGCGCGCTGTTTTCGTCATACATGAGCTCTCTCATGCCTTTTCAACCTTCGACCCGCTACCCGAACGCTGCTCTCATGACCGAAGGCCGAGCTGGACGCCAGTGCGCCAGTTGCCGACGCCCTGCCGATCACGGACCGCGCCGGGAAAGCGATCGATTCGACCGTTGCGATCGCGGTGTGATACTCGGTGGCAAGGAACGATGATGCAACTAGTTGGACCCGCGGCCGCCCGCACGGCTTCTCGAAGGACTATCCAGGTCTTTTGGGCCTGCACGGCTCTCATCTGGGGTGGCGTAGGCGTGTGTGCCGTCCTCTTCTACGTGGGGGTGCTCGATTTCGTCACGAGCGCCAAGGCTGGGCTCTACGCGATCAGCGTATGGTTGAACGCATGGATGCTCGTCTTCTTGCTTCCACAGAACAAAGGCCGCTCGAAGCTCGATCTCTACCACGACGCTCTGGTGGTCTGGATGCTCTCCTACGCTCTTACCAACGCGCTCTGGGAGATTCCATGGGTACTGTTCTCGCCGTTTGTGTTCGAGAACCTACACACGCTCGATGACGTGGTCGCGCGCACCGACTTCATGCGCGAGAGCCCGCTCCACATGTACTGGTGGGTGCTGGCATCGTTCAGCTCCGTGGATCTACGCACCGTCAACCACAACTCCACCTTCTACACACTCGAGCTCTACTCGTTCGTCAACGTGATGTCGGTGATCTTCTTCTTCTATCTCAACAAGAAGCGTTCGCCCTATCGGTATCTCGTTCCAGTGCTCGGCAGTGGCGAGCCCGTCGCCTCGACCTTCATCTTCTCGTTGTCCGAGGTGTTCGCCGGGTTCGAGAACATGTCGGGCGGAGTGGCAGATACGCTTCTGGCGCTGGTCTGGACCCAGTACCAGTACTTTCTCTTCCCACTGGTCTTTGGATACTTCGGAGTGAAGCTTCTGCTCGAAGACTGGCGGCACTGCCGGGCTGCCGCGACTTCCACGATGGAGCCTACGTAGCGCGCTTGAACGGAAACGGGCCGAAAACAGGCAACTGACGACGGCACGAGTCTTGATGGCGTCCTGTCGTCGCGGGGTGCGTCGCCGTTCGGGCTACGGCTGCACCTCAAACGCACCCACGTCGCACCCGCCGCCTGCTGGGCGCCGCTCCCCACGCTGGTCCGCCGTTGTCGGCAAGCTCTCCGAGCTTCAGGTCGTCGGCACTGACGTTGACTTGGTCGCCCTTGTTGGTGTCTCAGGCGTCAGCGTAACCGTCTCGCGCTTCCCCTACCTGCTTTGCGGACAGCCGAGCTACGAAGTTGGGGTGACGTCCACGACGTATGCAGCCGTTTTGGTGTCGTGATTCGACCGCACGGCAACGGGCTCGTGTTTGAGGATGTCGACCGTGGCATTCGCGTGAAAGCTTCCTTCGTCGCTCGCGAGCTCAGCAAGACGCGGCTCTGCGAACGGCTCGGAGCGTTTCAGTCAGTGTCTGAGCGACAGTGGGAAGCCGCACACCAGGTGCCCCATCGGTACTCACCGATGCTGGTTCGGGCGTCGCAGAGCCTCTGGAAGGAATACGAACACAGCCTCTAGCAAGCGCGTACGCTGCGCCGGGAGGCATGGAGTAGCTATCGAAACTCTGCCTCTCGCGAGCGGGAACCGCTCACCTGGCGCCACTTCGTGCAAGTCGACATAACGAGCTAGTATCGCGGAATTCGGCTCTCTGCTTGAGCCGGATGGGCTAAGAGAGCCGGCATCAAGGTTCGGAAGGTATTTCGCTCCGCCAAGGAGAAGATCACCGGCCGGCCGGAAGCCTCGTAGCAAGGGCATCGTCGAGAGCCGTGCGAAGCGACTCCCGGTCCGCCACGCTTTCATAGGGCAACGCGGCGACGAAGCGCGACGGGTCGAAGTCCGGCTTAGCCTTCAGAAGCGCAGCGACGTGAGACGCCGACATCTGCGCGCCACCGAGCGAGTGGCTGGCGGCCACCCGATAGGCCAGCTCGCGAACGCGCGGCGCGCTCACATGACCGAGCGCATCGAGCGCCTCGCGAAAGCGTCCCAGGTGAAACAGCGCCCGCGCGAGGTGCGACCAGTATCGCGGAGGATGATAGGGGTTGAGGCGAATGGCCTTCGAGATCCAGCCTTCCGCCTCGTCGCTTCGCCCCATGAACGAGAGGAACTCGCCCATGGCACAGACGGAGCGATCGTCGTTCGGATTGAGGAGGAGGCCCCGCTCCTGATGGCGAACTGCAAGATCGAGATCGCCTCGCAGCATCGCGATCTGTGCGAGGATACGGAGGCACTCGCTGTCGCACGGGTCGAGCTCGAGGCCACGCTCGGCAGCGCTGAACGCTTGGTCCAGCAACGCGTCGTATCGTTCCGGCTGATACGCCATGGCTTGTCCGAGCCCGCAAGCCAACCATGCGTGAGCTTGTGAGTAGCTCGGATCGCGATCGACTGCGCGCTCGAACATCTCGATGGCTTGGCGACAGTCTTCCCGGGTGTAGCGATGGTGGTGTTCTTTACCGCGAAGAACGTAGTCATACGAATCGAGCCGTTCAGGCGGTGCGCGCCGCGCCTTGGCGAGTCGTGCCGCCTCGACTCGACCGGCCAACGTCGACACGATCGTCGACGAGAGCTCATCTTGAACCAAGAACACGTCTTCGAGCTCTCGATCGAACCGTTCTGCCCACAACGTGGAGCCGGCATGGGCATCGAGGAGGCGAACACTGATGCGGACGCGATTGCCGGCGCGCCTCGCGCTCCCGCGCACGATGAACTGCGCCCCGAGCTCGTCGGAGGCTTCCCGATCCGAGAGCTCCCTGCCACGAAGAGCAAAGGTGGAGCCTCGAGAAATCACCATCAGCGAGCTGAAGTGCGACAACGCGGTGATGATGTCCTCCACCGTCCCGTCGACGAAGTAGTTGTCGTCCGCCCCGGATAGGTTGTCGAAGGGGAGGACTGCCACCGTCGGAAGCTCTCTCGTCGGAGAGGGGTCGAGCGCTGGCGCAACGCGGGCAGACGTCTGCGAGCCCGAGCTTCGACCGCCGCGGATCCGCTCGTGGACCTCCTTCGTCTCCGGGCTCGGCTCCGCCTCGAGATGTTGCTCGAGCGCGCCGGTCAGTAGCTGATACTGTCGCAGCGCGTCCGACCGTCGACCGATCCGTTCGAAAAGCTCCATCAGATGCCGGTGCGCCGGCTCGCACGCCGGATCCATCGCGACGCGCCGGTTGAGCACGTCGATCGCTTCTTCGGGGCGACCTTCATCGGCGAGACGAGCCGCCAGTCGTTCGATCACGTCGCATGCCACGCGTCGCAGCTCGTGCTGCGCCGCGAGTAGCCACTCGTCGTAGAGGGCCTCCCGCAAGACCAGCCCATCCAACAAATCTTCGCGATAAAGCGCCATACACCGACTCAGATCGGTGACCTCGTGGCTCTTCGCCAGCCCCCTGAACTCGCGCACGTCCGTCGAGCAGACCTCGGGGTCGAGCGATAGGGTCTCTCCAGTGGTCGTGATCATGGGCCCTACGGTGCGGCGAATCTTCGAGAGCGCCTGGCGGAGGTTGTGTCTCGCTCGTTCGTCGCCGGTATCGCTCCAGAGCAGCGCCGCCACCTGCTCGCGACTGTGCGGGCGTGCGTCCTCCACGGCTAGATAGCCCAGCAAGCCCTGGATTTTCTTGCCGGTCACCTTCAGGGGGGCCCCGTCGGACCAGCCCGCCTGAAAGGGGCCGAGAACGTCGAGGCGAAGCGTTCTGCCCATCGAAGACGGATTATAGACGAAGAATAGACGCTCCGGAGCCCGTCTCCTGACGCCGGATAAACGGCGGCCCCCGAAGATAGGTGTGTCCCCAACAGGACCACAACAACGAGGAGACCGCCATGACCATAGAAACCATCCGACCCACCAACTTTCGCGCCGCGCGCACCTGGAGCGCAGGGGGCGAAGGCTACGACCAAGTCAGCCGCGGCATCGCGGACGCAATCGAGCACGCCGTCGAAGCGCTCGACCCCCGCCCTGGGGAGCGCGTGCTGGACGTCGCGACCGGCACAGGCTGGGCTGCCCGCCGAATCGCCGAGCGCGGCGCGACCGTCACGGGCGTGGATTTCGGCGCGGGGGTGATTGAAGCGGCAAAGGCTCTCAGCGAGGGCACCGGCATCGACTTTCGCATCGGCGACGCCGAGGCGCTCGAGTTTCCCGACGACAGCTTCGACGCGGTGATTTCGACGTTTGGCACGATGTTTGCCCGAGATGCAGAGGCTGTCGCCTCCGAACTCGCCCGCGTCGTGAAGCCGGGTGGCCGAGTCTCTCTCGCGAACTGGGCCGTAGGCGGCAGCGTGCACGAGATGTTCAAGTTGATCGGGTCGTACAAGCCGGTCGAAGAGGATCCGGCCCCCTCGCCGTTCGAGTGGGGCAAGACCGCACGCGTCATCGAGCTCCTCGGTCCGTACTTCGAGCTCGAGCTCGAGGTAGGCACCTCCTTATTCCGACCGCAGAGTGCCGAAAAAGCGTGGGAGACGTTCTCTGCCGGCTTTGGGCCGGTCGTCACCTTGCTGCAGACGTTGAGCGAGGAAAGGGCCGCGGCGCTTCGCGCGGACTTCATCGCGTTTCACGAGGCACACCGAAACGGCGCCGGCATCGTGATGGAGCGTCCGTATGTCATCACCAAGGCGCGGCGCGTCTCGGAGAGCAAGAGGGCGTCGTGAGTCTCGAGCTCGTGCCGCGCACCCAAAGCCGCGACGTCAGCGGCTTCGGCGTGTTCGCCCACGGCGATGCCGGCGCCGCACACGTCATGGCGCACCGCATGCTCGACGAGGAGCGGCACGAGCTCGGCCACCAGTTGCTCGGCGCTTGGCTCGACCGACACGAGGGGGCCGGAAGCGACTGGACTCATCTTCAATGGCACATGGCGGTCTTCGAGATCGCAGTCGGCCGATGGGACGCCGCGCTCGATCGCTTCGAGCGGGAGATTCTACCGGTCGCCACGAGTAGCGCAGACGCGCTCACGGACGCGCCGGCGATGCTCTGGCGCCTCTGGCTCACGGTGCCGCGAGAGGTCGATCTCCCCTGGGAGCCAGTTCGATCGACCGCCGTCCAGAACCTGGGAAAGCACGACTGCCCGTATGTCGAGCTCCATTGCTTGCTCGCACTTGCCGGCGCGCGAGACGTCGAAACACTAGACCATTGGTTGCGAATCAAACGAGGCGCCCGCGGCGAGCGCGCAAAGCTCCTCGTACGGCTCGTCGCGGGCCTCAGGGCGTTTGCGACGAACGACCAAGCGCTAGCCGCGTCGATCCTCGCGTCATGCACACCGCGCATTGCCGAGCTAGGCGGCAGCCAAGCACAAAACCGCCTGTTCGAAGAGATCGCGGACTACTGCTGGCAACGTGCAACCGAGCGCGCCGCCGCATAGGGGACAGGCTAGCCCCACCAAGGGGTAGGGGGCCTAGGTCCACCTCTACTGGTGTAGCGCAACTAGTCGAAACTAAAGAGTGCGGAAGAGAGGACTCGAACCTCCACGGGTATTACCCCACTAGATCCTTGGGCGAAACCGGCTCTTCGCAAGTGTTGAATTTGTTGGAGAAAGAAGCGTCAGCAGACGCCGGAAAACGCCCCCAGACGACCCTTTCGGGACACGGTGTCCCGGCTGCGCACTCGCCGATCGTGGGAGTGGAGGAGCTTCGAAAGGCAGCGAGAGCGCTGGTGCTGCGCATCGCGGACGGAGATGACGTTCCGATCGAGGCACTGCAGGATTTCGTCGCGCTCACGTTGCAGTGCGAGCTCGTTCAGTTGGCGCAGCGTCTGCAAGACGCACCACCTGAGTTTGCGGTGCGGCGATGGAGCTTGCGAGTCTGGTTCTCACGCTCTCAGTGAAGCCACAGGTCGCCGGCGCAGGTGGGGCACCCGAGGCTGCGGCACGCAACCGCGACCTCTCCGAAGGGAAGGGGCCCACGAAGTGACTGGCGGTCGCGCGTGCAAGCCAAAGTCCCGCATGGTCTCGGTTCGGATCGACGAAGATGATCTTGCTCGCCTGGATGCGCTGGCTCAGCAGACCAGCTGCTCCCGCGGGTTATCCGCTCCTGTCTCCGAGGCGCGCGCTTAGAGAGCACGATCGACGCTCAAGCACTCACTGAGGTCTCGCGGGTCCACGCCAACCTCAACCGCATCGGCGGGCTGCTCAAGCTCGCGATTCGTGAGGGCG
>Ga0209536_100000079_pt1 | contig 134936 bp, 122 predicted proteins | sample DeeMarSeWOR28_12_FD_187461 | JGI IMG/M metagenome (GOLD analysis project Ga0209536, IMG submission 187461) | Marine sediment microbial communities from White Oak River estuary, North Carolina - WOR-2-8_12 (SPAdes) (version 2) | ecosystem: Environmental > Aquatic > Marine > Intertidal zone >...
TCCAGCCCAGTTTTTTATCGACAACAAAAAGCGATGAACTGAACGGCAGGCGTCCGAGAAGGGTAAATTCTTTCCAATTAAAATTGGCGCCTTTCTGTTTGAATAATTGGGATGTAATTTCCTTCGCTCCATGTCCAGCAAGAATGACCGACAGGCCATCGGGTTTGCTCCGATAGAGTTGGTTTTGGGATAGGATGGTCTTGCCGTTTTGCAGTAATGTCTTAGCGCCGGTATACTTTTCCAAATAGGGAGCAATAGCCCGGGATACCAGATCAAATCCGCCACCAGGACTGGTGGGAATAAGGACCGTGATGGTGTTCCCCTTGTAAAAGGCCGCAGCATCCTCGGCCAGACAGTTGCCGGTTAAAAGAAAACCCATCATCATACAAAACACGGTCAAAAGCACTGTTTTTTTCATAATCTACCTCCTTTTTAGTAGTCATGGAACCCGGAAAAAAAACGGACCTTTATCCAAAAGGCAGCAATGTTGTGAGCGGATCTGCTACACGCCTTTGTTATAATTCCCTCTCAATCCAGCACATGGAGGGAAAAAATGGATACCAATGCTCACAGGATCGTTTGGGTTTTCCAAATCCCGCCACGGCGGGACTTCGCACCCGGTTCCACCCGCAACGAAAATACCTAGACCTTATGTCCACCAAAACGCTCGAGCCATTTTGGGATGACCGCTTTGTTATAGACGTTGTCTGGAACCTCCCCGCTGAGGGCGACCACCACCGAGCGGTTTGCCGAGGTGATCCCCTGTTTCAGGCCGTTGTCCAAGTTGGAGGACGCCATATGGGGTGACAACAGCACTTTATGTCCCATCTTGAGCAGCGGAGAATCAGCATGCAACGGCTCATCCTCAAAGACATCCAGCCCGGCAGCGCTGAGGTGGTCGCTTTGTAGCGCTTGCACCAGCGCTTTCTCGTTCACCACCTGACCGCGTGACGTATTGATTAGAATCGCACCCGGCTTCATCAGGGCAAATTCCTCCGCCCCGATCATCTGCCGGGTTTCCTCGGTCAGGACGACATGGAGGCTAACGACGTCGGATTCTTTCAGCAGTGTCTCTAGATCAACACGTTCCACATTCCTGAGAATAAATCGGGATTCTTCTATGTAGGGATCATGGGCGAGGATTCGACACCGCCACGGTGCCATCAGATCGGCAAAACGGCGACCGATCCTTCCCAGGCCGACAATGCCGATGGTGATGCCCGCATAACCGTCCTGCTGTTTGCCGATATAAATGCCCTGTAGAGACGGTTCGCGCCATTTGCCTTGCTTTACGGCTTCGTCTTTTTCGCGTGTTTTTTTAAGCAGCGCAAGCATGATTGCAACGGTACCCTCACCGACACCGGACCAGTTGGATTCTGTGATGCCGTGGGTCACCAGGATACCCATCTCCGTGGCCGCATCAACATCTACGTCATCCACTCCAATAGAGGCTTTGGCAATGATTCGCAGCGCCGGCGCGCTTTCCATTATCCTGCCGGTAACGGGGCTGCTCTTGATTGAGCCACCGGTGAGGGCATCAGCGTCTTTTGCCATTTCGCACATTTCGTCTTCGTTTTCACCCTGGGGCGTGAGCCACGACGCTTTGCCATAAACGACCTCGTAGCCTTCATCTTCTAACATGCTATAGGAATTGTAGGACTCGCCCATCCTGAGGACGGGGGCAAAAACAAAGACCTTGGGTTTGGACACTATGATGCTCCAAATCTTAACGTCTTCTTGGTTTCCGTATCAAAGCTTGAAATAAAACCAACAGTCGGCCAAAGCGTTATCGATTTCGGAATAAGGCCTCGAAAAAATTAATTAAATAAAAACGGCTGGCTCAGGTTATGATCTTGGTGCTTCATTACCATTCGATTAAACATGAGTCAAATAAATAGTTTTCATAGTTAAGATTATAAAATCAAATATATTGCCTTATCACCGCCCTAAAACATCTTCATCGTATGCGCGCCTGGCGCGCCTTAATGCATGGCCGGGCGCACTCGCGGCATGTGTATCAGGTGCCAGGGGCTGGGCATATCGCCTACGGGTATTTCCACGATGGTAGGGCCGTCGTGGTCAAATCCCCGGCGGATTGCTGCTGCCAGGTCTTCAGGCGCCTTTACGCGCAGGCCCAGTGCACCGTAAGTCTCGGCGAGTTTGACGAAATCAGGGTTGTGCAGGTCGGTGGCGATGACCTTTCCGCCGTATTTTTGAATTTGGGCGCGTTTGACGTTTCCATAAGCGGAATTGTTGAAGATCAGGGTTACGGTCGCCAGGCGATGCTGCACGGCGGTAGCGAGTTCCGAGGCCCCGAACAGAAAGCCACCGTCGCCGGTTATCGATATGACCTGTTTGTTCGGATTGGCGACCTTAACGCCCAGCGCGGTCGGAAAACCGTAGCCGAGGGTTCCCTGATAGCCGGCAGTCACAAAAGTGCGCGGACGGTAGAACGGCATGGCAACGCGCGCGGCGTAGGCCAGCTGGGTTGACTCGCCGACGACAAAACCATCGTCGGGGAGCTCGGCCCGGATCGCTTTGATGTAATCGATCTGGGGCGACAGCTTTTCGTATTCCTTTTGCAGACGCGCTTTCAGGCCCTCGAGCGCCTCTTTACGCGATGCACGCCTACGGTTATGGCGCCCCAGGCAGTCTGCCAGAGCGGCCAGCGCCAATTTGGCGTCCGCGAAAATTCCTATCGCCGGCTTTCCGTTGCGTTCAATCTCATGCGGGTCGATGTCGATGCGGATAAGCTTGAGGTCGTCGTCGATGCCCCAATCCCGGTATTGCCCATAGAGTCGTGTGCCAACCGCCAATACGACCTCGGCCTCAGGCCATACCCGATGACCGGCTGTTTCGGACAAGCCAAGATAGTGACGGGCGCTGACCGCACCCGAGCCGTTACGCGTCATGATCACCGGTGCCTGCAGCATTTTGGCTACCTGCAGCAGTTCTTCCTCCGCACCGAATACGCCGCTGCCAGCCACAATCACGGGATTCCTGGCTTTCCCCAGCATTGCAGCAGCCGGGTCGATCAACCCGGGGTCCGGTTCGGCCGGTGCGGGAGTCGCCACGGGCTTGCGCAACGTTACTTCTGCTTCCATGGCCATGATGTCCGGGGCCATTTCGAGACCGACCGGTCGTCTGCGGCCGCTTAAAAGCAATCGGAAGGCTTTCTCCACGGCGTCCGGTATCCGTGTCGGGTGTTCGATGCGAGTCGCCCATTTGGTCAGGTTACGGAGAATACCCAATTGATCCGAGATTTCATGATGGGCGCCGAAACTGCCGTCGATCAGCTGTGATGGAATCTGGCCGGTTATACAAAGGACCGGTGTGTTGCAGGCATAAGCCGTGGCAAGTGCCGCTGTCGAATTGAGGAATCCCGGGCCCGGCACAACGGCGTAGGCCCCCACACGCCCGGAGGACCTGGCATAACCAAAGGCCATATAGGCGCAACCCTGTTCGTGGCGGTTAGCGATGACGCGGATGGTCTTGCGTTCGTCATACAGGGCATTGAATAAATGGTCAAGCTGTACCCCCGGGATGCCGAACAGGGTATTGATACCATACTGTTGCAATGATTTGACGATGGCGCTACCGCCAGTCATAGGCGTCATGAGAACCTCCGTTTGTTCAGCGACTTAAAAGCGGCATCGGCGACGACAACTTCTGTGCCGGCCAAGCCGACAGAGCAAAAAAGTGTTACGTCCTCTGGGGAAGATCTGCCTTTGCGTTTGCCGGTAACAAGTTCGTCTAATTCGATCATGCGTTTTCTTTCCGGGGTATTTTGAAGAAAAAAGGGGGGTGCATACGACTCATATCCATCGACCTGTTGCAGGGAGTCGGTTACGATCCTATCGCTTTTGCATGCCGCTTCAACCGGGAATTCATGGCGGTCCTTGAACTTCGGGCCGATTGTATTGATGTGCATCCCGGGATGCAACCAGCCGGCATCAAGAACGGGCGTGGGGCTGTTTGAAGCACAAATCAGCACCTCAGCCCTGCGAACAACATCTTCGGCGGACGAAAGTGCCTCGATGGGGACACCGGTTTTATGACTTAATTGATCCGCATAGGCTTCACGGTGACTGGCTGTCGGGCTGTATACCATAGCGCTTTCAAACTGTCTTACCAAAACCGCTGCCTGAAAATGGGTCCGGGCCTGTAAGCCGGAGCCCAGGATACCCAAACGCCTTACATCGGGACGGGACAGATACTTGATGGCAATGGCATTGATTGCCGCGGTTCTGAGCGCACCGATCATGACACCCACGCACAGACCCTTAAAACCACCCGTTTGGCTGTCAAAAACGGCAACCAACTCCGTGCGTTCGGGTGAATGACTTTGAAAGGAATCATAAACCCGGAAGCCGATGGTGCGGGTTGCCGTTACTTCCGCACCGGCGGTAAAGATAAGGGCTCCCTTTTCGACATCAACAGCAAATCGCGGCGGTGCCACCAGCTGCCCCGCGGCTTTTGCCTGCAGTGATCTTTCGATCGTTTCAATGACCCTGTCCATGGGTAACGATCGATTAATATCGTCATCGGTTAAGATTTGATACACGGTGCGCCTCCTTCGTCACATACAACCAACCCATCACGGCTAGGGGTCGTTAGCGGTTTACCGGTGAAGAGTGGTCGCTAAATTTCCTAAAAAATTATCTGTCCAGTTCGACCTGCTTTCCCAGACGGGCCGAGTCGATAGCGGCCCGAATAAATGCTAAAAATGTCAAGGCGCTTTCACCGTCCGTCTCCGGGCGGCTGCCGGTCTGGATGCAATGCGCAAATTCGCTTATTTCCTCCGAAACCGGATCGCCGGGAACGAAGGAAACCGGCCGGGGCTCGCGGCCTTTTTGAAATTGTATCAGGTGTGTAAATACATCATTATTGTGAAAAAATTTGCCAACGGTTGGAACCGGAGGTCTGACGATCCAAAGAAGACCCGCTTTGGTGCCGCGAACATGGAGCCAGTTGTCGTAAGGGGATACGTAAGTTGAACCCAGGTAGCCGAGTACGCCGGATCGAAACCGGCAAATGGCTAAATTGATATCCTCTACATCTGCAGCGATATAGAGTTTCTGAAAAAATGCGGATACGGATTCCACCGGGCCCAAAATATAATTAAAGGTATCCACATGATGGATCCCGCTGGTCATGAGCGCCCCTCCGGGACAACCGCTGTCATCGCCCGACCACCTGAATTTGTCGGGCGTTAAACTGAATCCCGAATCCCCGGACACATTTGCCTCCACCATGACGGGATCCCCGATATGGCCCTGATCGATTAACGCTTTGGCTTTGCGTATACCGGCACTTCGTCGCCGGAGGTGTCCGACCATTAAGACCACCTTTGCTTTTCGACAAACCGCGATCATGCGTTTGGCTTCGGCAATCGTATTTGCAATCGGTTTTTCCACGAAAACATGCTTGCCGCACCCGGCCGCCTGTTCGGTCTGATGGGCATGCGCCGCATTCGGTGTGACCAGCAGGACACCGTCGATGTCCTTTCTTTGCAAAAGATTTTCGTAACGCCTTTCCCGATCACACTGGTAGCGCTTACCGAACTTTTGCCCCCTTTCAGGAATCACATCAAAACAGGACACCAGATCGGTCTGCTCACATTGACGGACGGCAGCCGCAAGGCTGTACGCATAATTGCCGCAGCCAACGATGCCCAAGCGTACCTTTTCCATTTAACAGGTTTCCTTTTTTTAAGTTTGATGAATTATTAAAACCTATCTCAAAAATGTGCATCAGGGTTCAGGGTCCCACTGAAGCGGGATTACATATCTGATCTTAAAAATTAATGTATGCATCAAGCGTCCTGTGAATTGAAAACGGAGCGTACACGCAGTACGTGAGTATTTCAATTTGCGGAACAACGCAGCCCTGGGCACTTAGACGCTTTTTTGAGATAGGTTCTAAATCCATAGCACAAGAAATTGGTCCGGGACAAACTGTTTAAATAAGTTGATTGACAAAAAAAACCCTATCGGTTAGCTAATTTTTTATGGGAAGAGGGATTTACCAGACAAAAAGCGAGATTATTTATCAGGAAATTAAAGAGGATATTATCAACGGGAAATACAAGCCGAATGAAAGGATTGTTATTTCCGACGTTGCCAGAGAATTCGGAGCAAGCGACATACCGGTCAGGGAAGCCATGCGGCAGTTGGAATCTGACGGTCTGATTCAAAGCAAGCCATACGTCGGCGCGATTGTAACCAATTTTGACCTTGCCGATATCTGCAAAATTTATCAGATCAGGGCCGTGCTGGAAGGGCTGGCAACGCGGCAGGCCGTTGACAGGATCAAAAAAAATGGCTTGAAGAAACTGGATACCATTCTGTCCAAAATGACGAAGGCCGTGGGTTCCGGAAACCACGTGCTGCTGTCAAATCTAAACAGGGACTTTCACCATGTTATCTATGCCGCCTCTGATAATGAATACCTGATCAAGGTTATTTTTGATTTGTGGGATATGTCCTTGCGGGCCCGGGCCATCTTTTCATTTATGCCCGGCCGGGCGCAGGAAGCCGTTGACGAACATACAGATATTGTTGCCGCCCTAAAAAAGAAAGATGCAAAAGCGGCAGAGAAACTGGTGATTGAGCATATGAACTCACATTTGAAAGCCTTGCAGCTGTTTTATGAACGCGAAAAAACAGCCGATTAAGCCATTTTGTGAATTGATAAAGACGCCAATGCATCCTTGAATATGCTTTCCATGGGGTTTGGCATCATTCCCTTTTTGCAAGGCAGCCGGAGTTAGAATTTTCGATGAAAAGGTTGAAAAATTTTTCTTATTTTGAACCCGCTTCGGTCAGAGAGGCCGTTGAAACGTTAACCGAGGTAGATGGGGCTTTTCCTCTGGCGGGGGGCACGGATTTGCTGGTGCGCATGAAAAGGGGAGAGATTCATCCGACCGCTCTGGTCAATCTCAAATTCATCCGGAACCTGAAAAAGATTAAAAGTGAGAGTGGAAACGGTACCACGATAGGCGCGTTGGCAACGATTGCAGATATTCAGAGTTCGCCGCTTATCCGGGACAGGCACCCGCTTTTGGTCCAGGCCGCCGGTGTGGTCGGAGGGCAGTCCATCCGAAACCTTGCCACCTTGGGCGGTAATGTCAGCAGGGCGTCGCCGGCATCGGATATGTCACCGTCTCTGATGATCCTGCAAGCCCGCATCATTACGGCCGGCCCGAAAGGAAAACGGGAAGTCGGCATGAATGAAATTTTTGCCGCACCCGGGAAGACGACCCTTGCGGATGCCGAATTCATCACGGCCTTTTACATCCCCGAACCGGCGCCGCATACCGGAACAGCATACCTGAAGCTGGGTCGGCGGACCGGTGGAGGAGATTGTGCGCTGGTGGGCGTTGCCACATTGGTGACCATGGAAAATGATGAAGCCAAAGCGGTGGGGATTGCGTTGTCTTCTGTGGGTCCCAGGACCATGCGGGCACTTAAAGCCGAGGACGTCGTGATGTCCGGACCCCTTGATGATGAGCGCCTGAAAGAGGCTGCCAGGGCGGCTGCAGACGAGGTAAATCCCATTAGTGATCATCGCTGCAGCGCTGCTTACCGCCGAGAAATGGTAAAGGTATTAACTTACAGAGCGCTGATGGAATCGCTGCAAAAAGCGAAGAGAGGGCTACCGGGGTGATATTGGAAGTCACGGTGAACGGAGAGCGGGTTCAGAAACAGATAGAACCCCGCATAACGCTGCTTGAATTTCTCCGGCAGACCCTTCAGCTGACCGGCACAAAAGAAGGTTGCGGCCTGGGTGATTGCGGGACCTGTATCGTTCTGGTCGACGGAAAGCCGGTTAACTCCTGCCTGATGCTTGCCATCGATGTAAAGGGGCGTCAAATCACCACAATTGAAGGCCTGTCCAGAGAGGGAGAGCTGGATCCCGTGCAAAAAGGCTTTATCGAAAAAGGGGCCGTCCAGTGCGGCTTTTGCACGCCGGCCATGATTCTTTCAACCAAGGCGTTGCTGGCGGAGAATCCCGCTGCCGATGAAGAAGAGATCAAACAGGCTTTGTCGGGCATTCTCTGCCGTTGCGGTTCCTATAAAAAAATAATCGAGGCAATTGAATCGGTTAAGAAATAATGGCACTGCAGTAACGTACAAAAAATCTTTATAGATTATCTTAGAGGATGAGTATGAAATTTATCGATATTGATGATATTCCCGGACGGGTGCCTCCCAAACATTATGATTTGCTGGGGCGCACAATTGTTGACGCATCGACGGGCGTGAAAGACTTCAGAGTTGCCTACACCCGCATGGAAAAAACAGGAAGGTGTGATCCCCATGTCCATGAGGATGCGGAACAGCTTTTCATTGTTTTAAAAGGGGCCATGATGTTCGAGAGCGCTCAGGGCGAGACACCCGTCAAGGAGGGGCATGCCGTTCTCGTCAACAGGGGCGAAGTCCATTCAAATTATAATATCGCCGACGGCGAAACGGTATATATCACGGTGACCAGTATTCCCAAAACCTAACGCGGATCTCAAAAATACGATAACAAGTGAATGCAATGAGCTAAAGACTTTGGTCTCACGCAAAGACGCAAAGGCGCCAAGGGTTTTCTATTATCTAGCTTATCAACTTTGCGACTAACGGCTTTGCGTGATCCATTCTAAACTCCGGCAGTGTTTGCGCAGTGAAAGGAGGGCGCTCATGAAACTTTACCGCACCAGTGATTATATCGAACAGCAAAACCCGTCACCCGGGCAACGGTTTCGTGATGAGGTGCTCACCGAATCCGATCTTGCCAGAAGATTGGCCGGAATTTTCGTTATCCTGCCGGCAGGGGAACAGGTGCCCTACCACTATCATGCAACGCGGGAATCGCTGATCTATATCCTTAGCGGCGAAGGGATCGAAAAGGTTGAAAGCGAAACGTTTCCGGTTAAAGCCGGTGATGTACTTTTTATTCCCGCCGCTGAAAAGCATGCGATCATCAACACTTCCGATAAGGATATCCGCTACCTCGAATTTTATTCGCCGGTTGAAAGAGATTTTATTGAAGTTGACGAATGATAACATCAAAATGAACTCGCGTGCATTGGGCCTGATCCTGCCGATCCGTAAACAAAGGAGTTATTATGCAGATCACCCGGAACATTCATGCCCTTAGAATAAATTTCCCCAGTGCGGTCAGCGAAAATAAGACCGTCGAAAGATTTGCATATGTCTATCTTATCTTTGGTCGGAAAATCTGCATGATTGACTCCGGGGTGTCGGCCGCTTTTCCAACAATCCTGGATTATATCGACTCAACCGGCCGCACTATCGCGGAAGTCGATTTGCTGATACACACCCATTGTCATCCGGATCACATTGGATGCAGCCCGGCCATAAAAGAGGCATCCGGCTGCCAGGTGGCGGCCCATGAAATTGCAAAACCCTGGATAGAGGATGTTGACCTGCAGTACCGTGCGCGTCCGACCGGGACATTTTATACGCTGGTTTCCGGTTCCGTCGGCGTCGACCGGATACTGAATGACGGCGACAGGGTTGATCTGGGAGAAGGGCAATCGCTGATGGTTCTGCATACACCCGGCCATTCGAGAGATTCGCTATCTTTTTTTCATGAACCGGATCGGGTACTGTTTACCGGTGATACCATCCCCGTGCCGGATGAGCGTCCGGTTTATGAAGATGTTCCGGCGCTGATCGGATCGATCAGAAAATTACAGGCGCTCAAGGAGGTCAGCGTGTTATGCTCCTCCTGGTTGGAACCGCAGCACGGAGAAGCGGCATCCGGCCAAATGGAAGAATCCATCGCCTACATGCAACGTCTTCACGAAATCGTCTGCCGCACAAAAACAGAATTTCCCGCCATGGATCGTGCCAGTCTGTGCGGCCGGATTATAGAGATCCTCAACCAGCCCAAAATACCCAACGTGATCAAAACCATCGAAGCGCACCTGGATGCGAGCCATATCGGGAATTTGTTGAATATCTAGAAGCTATTTCGAAGTTAGTGTTTTATATTCGGAGACAGCGAAATAAAGCTGCAAATGTGTTCTAAAGTTAGGAGTGCCTAAAACGACTAAAGTGCCTAAAGTTAAGGTGTCGCTATGCTCCATCTTTTTTAATAAAATGGATAGAATCCATCAATCCCGCTATAGCGGGATCACTTTAGATCACTTTTCATCGCGCCGTTGGCGGGACGCACTTTCTTGCCATAACTAAATTCAATACGTCCGGGAGAAAAAATGAACGCCGAAAATCTAGATGTTGCAATTGCGTCAGTGGGGGTGATCGGGCTGGGTGTCATGGGGTTGCCCATATCCGTAAATATTGCCAAGGCAGGTTTTGAGGTTTGCGGTTATGATATCCTGCCGCAAAGAATCGAGAAATTGGTAGCAGACGGTGGCAGGGCTGCAGGTTCTGCGCGGGAGGTTGCTGAAAAGGCGCAGGTCGTCTTAACCTCCCTGCCGAGCCTTACCGCATTTGAAGATGTCGTCCGGGGCCAGCAGGGGATTCTGTCCTCCGGCGCTGAAGGATTGATTGTGATGGAGTGCAGCACGCTGGCGGCGTCTGACAAGCAGCGGGCCGGTGAAGACATGGCCAAAGCCGGCATGGTCCTGCTGGATTGCCCCATCAGCGGCGGTTCGCGGGCTGCCCAGAAAGATCTGGTTGTCTACGGCAGCGGTGACCAGGGGACCTATGAGCGGTGCCTGCCGGTTGTGGATGCATTTGCCAGGGCCAACTATTATCTCGGCGAATTCGGAAACGGCACTAAAATGAAACTGGTAGCCAACCTGCTGGTGGCGATTCACAACGTGTCCACCGCCGAGGCCATGGTATTCGGGATGAAAAGCGGTCTGGACCCGGAAACCATTTTCAAGGTGATGTGCGACAGCTCAGGACGGTCCCGCATGTTTGAGGTGCGGGGGCCCCGGATGGTCGCCAACAATTATCAAAACCCCTCCATGCCGGTGAAAACGTTTCGAAAAGATCTGGAAATTATCGCCAGGCAAGCAGCCGCCTTCAATTGCCCGACACCGCTTTTTACCAGCGCCGCCCAGGTTTATCTGGGGGCCATGGCCCAGGGACTGGAAGACCAGGACACCGCTTCAGTATGCGCCGTACTGGAGAAATGGGCGCGGTTGATACGGCAGTAAAAAAGGCTTTGTTAAATTGGTTTTATTTGTCTTATTGGTTGAATTGGTTGTCTTAGACCGAACCAATTGAACAAATTAAACCAATCAAACCAATATAGCGTGTCTGCGACGCCGAAATCATTAATTATTGCGACTTTTGTAACATTTTTGTGGGACATAACCTTAGTTGGTTGGCCTGGTTTCCCCGACATCCTCCATGGGAAAAAAGCCCGGGTTTTTTTTGACTTCAGATTCGATGTCCCTTTTCAGGGTCTGAATGTGGGCGCGCATGGCCTGTTCGGCCATGTCCGGGCTTCGCTTTTCGAGCGCATCGATAATGGCCTCATGTTCATCAACGGAGAGATTTCGCCTGCCGGTAATTTCAATGGTTTTGAGGCGAACCAACCTGAGGTGATCGTACAGATTTTGAACCGTTTCAATTAGCTTGGGGTTGTTGCTGGTATGCAGGATTTTGCGGTGAAAAGCAACATTTGCCAGGGCAAACTGATCGTGGCCGACTTTTTCGATGTCTCGAATATCACCGAGCGATTCGAAAATTGAACGGAGTTCTCGAAGATTGGCATTTGAGAAGTGGTCCACGGCCAGGCGGGCGGCCAGTCCTTCCAGAACCTCCCGGATTTCCAGAATGTGTAAGTATTCCTGATAGGAGATAATGACCGGGAAGACGCCGTGCCGGGGCACCGTTCGAATGAGCCCTTCCTGCTGCAATCTGCTGAGCGCGTGTTTAATGGGCGTGCGGCTCATTTTGAGCGTCTTGCTGATGGACCTTTCAACGAGCGGTTTGTCATGCGAGACCTCGCCGGTTACGATCATTTCCTTGAGTTTCTCATAAGCCAGATTGTACAATTTGCCTTTCACGCTGTTGTTCGTGTCTTTTTCCATAACGTTTTGAATACCAAACTATCAACTGAAATGTCAATAGTTCCAACTTGATCATAACTAATTAAAAAAATTGACAAATTGGTTATTGCACATTTTAAATCGTTCAACCATTGGAATACCATCTCATATAAAAGGCCCTGCCAGACCCGTTAGAGGCCGTTCGCCAGGAAGGGTGGTCTGCCAGCAGGCGCTGCTTATTTCCATATCGCCTTAAGGGGTATCGTAAGTCTTTGTAGTGACAGGCCATTCCGCAACGGGCGGGCCGGCATTAAAAAACACTGATTGGTATACCAAATAATTGCCGGCAACCGCAAAGGCCGGAAACATTAAAATAATAATAAATCCAAATAATTAAAATCAGTTAAAGAAGCGATCCAAATATGTATTGACAGGATATATGGTAATTGGTATCCAAATTTAATTTTCCTCATTTTCTCAAAACGAAAGTTTCCCTTGGCAGCGCCGGACAGATTTTATACGGCCGGGCAAGCCGAAAAGCATGGGTCTCAAATAATCTTGAAGTGGTTTCAAAACCACTTCTAACCAGCGGAGGATGGGAGCATGACCGTTCTCAAACATATCTGGCGGAATTTCGAGCGCTGGGTAGCCGTTTTCTTAATCGCATTTTTAACCGCCATTTTATTTGTCGAAGTTCTCTATCGGTATTTGCTGTACAAATCGGTGGGCTGGATCTCCGAATTTTCGGGCTTTATTTTTGTCTGGTTCCTCTATCTGTCCGTCAGTTATATTACCGGCCAGAATTCCCACATCCGGGTGCAAATACTCGATCTCTTCACTCCGAAACGCTATATTCAATATGTCGATCTAGGCATGGGTTTTCTGTGGCTGGCCTTTAATGTTCTGATGACCTATTACGGAATTCAGCTGGTCCTGTCGGTTATCCAATATCCTTTTAAAACACCGATTCTGGATATTTCGATGGCATATCCTTACGCCATCATACCGTTGTCGTTCGGCCTGATGACGATACGCCTGTCGATAAATATTTACAACGATATCAAAGGAAAAACTAAATCCAACGTCGGCTAGCATCGGATAATAAACCATGATTCCGGACACCTTTACGGTTGCACTGATTCTCTTTGGCGGACTGGCATTGCTGATTTTGCTGCGGGTCCCCATCGGATTCTCCCTCGGCATTTCCGGTGTGATTACCTTTTTGTACACCAAGGGCTCCTTTCTGGCCATGGCCCAGACCTACTACGACGCGGTGGACTCGTTTCCGCTGATGGCCATTCCGCTGTTTTTCCTGGCCGGCTCAATAATGGAGATGGGGGGTATCTCCCGCCGACTGGTCGACGTGGCCGAAGCGATGATTGGAAATATACGGGGCGGTCTCGGGATGGTAACCATTCTTTCTTCCATGTTTTTCTCGGCCATATCCGGTTCCGGCCCGGCGACAACAGCAGCCGTTGGCGGCGTGATGATTCCCGCCATGAAACGGCGCAACTACGAGCGTAATCTGGCAGCCGCAATTGCCGCCACCGGCGGTACCATGGGCGTTCTCATCCCCCCCAGTATCCTGCTGATTCTTTTTGGCGTGAGCGCCGACGAGTCCATCACCAAACTGTTTATTGCCGCCATGCTGCCGGGGCTGGTCATCGGTTTCAGTTTGATGATAGCGGTCTACATTATTTGCCGCCTAAAGGGGATTCAAACCGTCGAAGATCGTTTTTCGATGGAGCGACTCTTCAGAACCATCTGGCACGGAAAATTTTCCATTCTGGCACCGGTTATTATTCTCGGGGGGATTTATGCCGGGGTCTTTACACCCACGGAAAGCGCGGTGGTCGCCGTGATTTACGGATGGTTTATCGCCACTTTTATCTACCGGGAATTGAAGTTCAAGGATCTCTTAAAGGCGCTTGACTTTACGGTCAATGTAACCGGAAAACTGGGTATCATCTGGGCCGTTTCCAAAGCCTATGGAGAAATCATGACCCTTTACCAGATCCCGCTTGTCTTGAGTCAATATATCCTGGAGATCACACGGGATCCGTTTTTGATTCTGGTTCTGATCAGCGCGTTCCTGACGTTTATCGGCATGTGGATGAACTCTATTGCCCAGGTGATCATCTTTACACCCATTTTTTTGCCGGTTATTACCACGGTCGGTATATCGCCGATTCATTTTGCGATCATTTTTGTGGTCAACGCCGAGGTCGGTTTTCTGACACCGCCGCTGGGCACCAACCTGTTTGTTTCCATGGAAATTGCCGATTCCAACCTGGGCGGGGTGGCAAAGAGTGTAATTCCCTTATTGGGGGTTCTGTTTCTCATGATTCTGGTGATCATACTTTTTCCCCAAATCAGTCTGTTATTGCCGGAATTGCTGGCACGATAGGAAAAATCGTTTCAAAAATCGTTTCTTATAACCCATTCATTATAAGGAGGCACTGTTATGCGCAGGAAAAGTCAATTTATAAGTTTAATGTTGATTGTTATGTTGGTCTTTTCAGCGTCAACTGTACTGGCAGGCAAATATAACATAAAACTGGCTCATAACCTGCCGGCAACGGAAACATCGCTTTATCACCAGGCCGCATTGAAATTTAAGGGACTGGTCGAAAAAAACAGCAACGGCCAGATCACGGTCCAGATTTTCCCCGGCGCACAGCTCGGCAGTGATATGAGCGTCGCCAAAAAAGTCCAGAGCGGCGCGGTCGAGGCTGAAATACTAACGGCCAACAAGCTGGGTTCCTTTTATCCGGGCATGGATCTGTACGCCCTGCCGTTCCTGTTGAAAGATTTCGACGTCGCTGCAAAGGTTTTCCAGCAATCAATACATCAAACGGTTATCAAGGAGCTGGAAGAAAAAACCGGTTTCAAATCTATTGCATTTGTCGGCGCGGGCTTTCGTAATATAACCAACTCCAAGCATCCGGTCAGTAAACCGGAAGATCTAAAGGATCTAAAAATCCGGGTACCCAAAAATAAAATCGAGATCGCCGCCTTCAAAGCCCTGGGCGCCAATCCGGTCAATATCCCGGGTAGTGAACTTTTCAGTGCCCTGCAGCAGGGCGTTGTTGACGGTCAGGATGGATCCGCGGAGTGGGCCTATGCCAAAAAAGTATATGAGGTTCAAAAATTTCTGTCGGTTACCCATCACCAGCTGTCGACTTCCACGCTGATGATCAATGCCAGGTATTTTTATGCGATGCCCGCCGAGCTGCAGAAAGTTCTTTTAAATGCGGGTGCCGAAACCCAGGCCTACTGGCAGGAAGCCTCCAAAGCTGCCGACACAAGCGTTATCGAGCGTTTTAAATCCCAGGGGATGGAGATATTGTATCCGGAACTGCAGCCGTTCATCGATCGGGTCCAGCCGGTATATACCGAATTTTCCGATCGTGTCGGCGGTATGGATAGAATCAAGGCGGTTCAGGCGGTTAAATAATTTGTCCGATCAATAAAAAAATTCGATTTAGCCGGAGATTTTCTCGCACATACCAGCCGGAGGGGCTGTCGCAGCCGACGGCCCCTCCGCAACATATATTTTTCGGATTGGCAGGTTTCGTTGAATCTGATGGTTTTTGTTTTGCGGCAGGACGATCAACGGAACCGGGGAGGTTTTGTCTATGGGTTCGAAGTTAAAGGTCGTCATCACCGATCATCGATTTGCAAGCGTGGAGATACAGCAGAAAGTACTGTCCGAGATCGGGGCGGAACTGGTCGTGGGGCAGGCCAAATCGGAAGATGAGATTATCGAAATCGCCAGGGACGCACACGGAATTCTGGTGGCGCGCTCCAATATTTCCGCCAGGATCATCAGTGCGCTTGAAAATTGTAAGGTCATGGTCAGGTACGGCGTCGGCGTTGACAATATCGATTTACCGGCCGCAACCCAAAAGGGCATCATGGTGAGCAATGTGCTGGATTATTGCGTCGATGAAGTCGCTGACCATGCCCTGGCGCTGATACTGAGCCTGGCCCGCAAAATCGTTTTCTCGGCCAGGCGGGTGCAGGCCGGTGAATGGACCATCCAGAACCTCAAACCGTTAAAAAGACTTTCCGGACAAACCGTGGGTGTTGTCGGTTACGGGCGTATCGGCAAAATGCTGGCGATGAAAGCATCTGCTGTGGGTTTCAAGGTGTTGGCCCACGATCCGTTTGTGGCTGCAGCCGGGCCCGAGGATGACGGAATAACCTTTGTAGATCTGGAAACCCTTTTAAGAGAATCGGATTTTGTGTCGCTGCACACCCCGTTGACCGAAGATACAGCCGGAATGATCGGGAAGGAGCGGCTGGACCAGATGAAAGACAGCGCCTGCCTCGTTAATGTCAGCCGGGGGGCACTAATTGATGAAGCCGCTTTGATAACGGCCCTGACGGAAAAACGCATCGCCGGAGCGGGGCTGGATGTGCTTGTGGAAGAGGCGGCCAATCCGGACAATCCCCTGCAGAAGATGGAGCAGGTAATCGTTACCTCCCATACCGCATTCTATTCTGAAGAAGCCATCCAGGATCTGCAGGAAAAAGCCGCCCGGAAGGTCGTGAGCGCCCTTTCAGGTCACATCCCCGACCCGCTGGTAAATCCGGAGGTTTTAAAAATCATCCAGAAATAAATGTCCGGGATGATGTGCAAATTCTAAATATCTGCGTTTGCTTATATCCGTGTCCAGGCGTAATCCTGGTCATGAATCACGTGGTTTTCATGTCCGGGCCGCCGGTCCACATAAATCTTGCCTTCTTTCATTACAATCTTAATTTTTCGCTTTTCCTGCAGGATGCGAATGTCTTTGAGCGGGTCTCCATCGATGGCGATGATATCGGCATATTTTGCGGCTTCCAGTGTGCCGGTCTCTTTGCCGAGCCGGATCGCCTCGGCTGTATTTTTGGTCGCCGTCTGAATGGCCTGCATGGGCGTCATGCCGTAATCGACATATATTTCAAGCTCTCCTGCGTTGGATCCCATCTCGGGATCCAATTGGGTGTCAGTGCCCATTGCAATTTTAACACCGGCCTTGATAAATCGCTGAAAGGTCTCTTTGGTGTGAGGTTGCAGCATTTTCATTTTATTTAATGTGAACTCCGAGGTCCCGATACGTCTCCTGACATCAATGGCCCGGTCCGAGCGGTGCATTAAGGTCGGCACAATGGGTTTTTGTTCGGATACCAGCATCTCGATGGCCTCATCGTCGGTAAAGACGCAATGATCAATGGTATCTGCTCCGGCTTTCAGGGCCATTTTCTGGGCGGTGGGCGTGAAACAGTGGCAGGCGCAATGCTTGTCCAGTGCGTGCGCTTCGTCCACAATTGCGTCCAGTTCTTCCTGGGTCATGTTGCGGACATCCGGAGCTTCCTTGTCTGTGCCGCCGCCGCCGGATGCGCAGGTTTTGATAAAATCAACCCCGATCCGTAATTGCTGTCGGGCGAGTTTGCGCAGCTCCCACGGGCCATCCGCAGTCGCATCCGGTTCTCTTCGGCAACCCCGGGGCACGATCAGGTCCAGATGGGACCCGGTCATGGTGGCATAGCCGCCGACGACCAGACGGGGACCGGCGAAGATTCCTGCCGCTATGGCATCGCGAAGCGCAACCAGTTCAGCCGAGTTGTGCCCGCCGTATGCATTCGGCCAGGGATGATCTCTCAGGGTTGTAAATCCCATTTCAAACATGATTTGCTGATGCAGCAGGGTGTAAAGCATCTGCAAAGGGGGGGTAACTTCAAGCTGGGCGACACGGTAATTTTTAAAGGTCAGTACATTGTGGGATGAGCAGTGCAGATGGATATCCATCAGCCCGGGCATCAGGGTGAATTCGGACAGATCGAGTACATCCGCATCTTTGGGAATGTCTACAGTGCCCTCGGCCCCGATTTCCCTGATGCGCTTTTCTTCGACAATAACCACCGGGTTTTTAAGAACATCGCCACCATTGCCGTCGATTAATATCTTTCCCTTTATAGCAGTCGTTTTTTCTTTCATTTTTTCCTCGGTTTCGTTTGAATTGCCTTTAGGTTCCCGCCTTCTGCGCACACACGCGGCCGGATTGGGTGTTTTCAAATCCCGCCACGGCGGGACTTTGCACCCGGTTGCACCCGCACCGATTAAGGCACTGCCGTGCCTTTGTATTTTCCCGCCTATGGCGGTAAAATCCAAGCCACCCGCGCTGCGGGTGGTCGGTGACTCTCAGGGTTCGAATACCAAATATTGTCTCTGAAAGCAAGCCGAGGGTATAAATTTGAAAACTATCTGAATTTATGTAGAAATATTCATATCAAGCTAACAAAAGAACAAAAATATTGGAATACCAAATGGATATTGACAAGCAGTCCGATGAGCAGTAAGTGCATAATAGCCGGCAATTTAAAGACCCATTTACCAAAGCCTTTTTTGAGGAAACCCATGGACAAGCCCAAAATTTTTGTCACCCAGCCCCTGGAGGAATCCGCCCTGAAAAGACTGCAAGCGGTTATGGACGTTCAAATCCACCCCGACGCATCAAAATCGATTTTAAAGGATGACCTGATCAACGCTGTTCGGACAGCCGATTATCTGTTCTGTCGTCTTGGCGATATCGTCGATGCGGATGTGATCGCCGCCAATCCGAATCTGAAATTAATTATCACCATGGCAACCGCATCTGCCAATATAGACATGGATGCAGCTACTCGCCATAAAATACCGGTTGCCGGCCGCAGGGTACCGTCAAGCGGTTTTGAACCCGACAGTATTATCGAAGAAACCGCTGACATGGCATGGACCCTGCTGATGTGCGTTGCCCGCCGGGTCATCGAAGGCAACGAACTGGTCCGCGCCGGAATATTTCCAGGGGGGCAGTCTCCGTATATGATCGGTGCCAAAGTCTGTGAAAAGACCCTGGGGATCCTAGGACTGGGTAAAGTCGGCAAGGCCATGGCCCGGCGTGCGCAAGGATTTAATATGAAGATCCTCTATTACGATATGCAACGCTTTCCGGAAGCGGAAAGCGAACTGGGGGCCGAATATACTTCCTTTGAAGAGCTGCTCAAAGAATCAGATTTTGTTACGCTGCATCCGCTATACACGCCGGAAACACACCATCTGATCAGCACAAAAGAATTGGCTTTGATGAAATCGACCGCCTTTCTGATCAATACATCGCGGGGGCCGGTCGTAGATCAGGCGGCCCTGATCGAGGCCCTCCGGAAAAAAGAGATCGCAGGGGCCGCACTGGACGTGTTCGAAGGCGAACCGCATCCCGCGCTTCCCGAGGACTTTGTTGCCATGAAAAACGTGGTGCTGACGCCCCATTTTGGCAGCGCCGTCGCCGAGAAACGGGAAATAATGTCAAATACCGTGGTGGATATGATTTTGGACTTTATGAGTGGAAGGCCGCTCGCCACGGTTTTTAATCCGGAAATTTATCAAGAGGAGGTAAAGTCATGAGTGATCTGACCCTGGATAAGGCTTCGCTGATAGTAGACAAGGCTCTGGAAAAAAGAAGCGAAATGGGATTTGTTCCCCTGACCGTTGCGGTGCTGGATGCCGGCGGGCAGCTCAAAGTCCTCAAACGTGAAGACGGCTCAAGCCTGCTGCGGCCTGAGATTGCCATTGGAAAGGCCTGGGGAGCGCTCGGCATGGGGTTTGGCGGTCGTGAACTCGCGCGGCGTGCATCCAACAATCCGGTATTTTTCGGAGCCCTCTCTGATATGTCCGGCGGGCGCATGGTTCCCAATCCCGGTGCTGTTTTGATCCGCTCCGATTCGGGAGAGATTCTGGGCGCGGTCGGTATCAGCGGCGATAAGGCCGGAAATGATGAAATATGTGCGGTTTACGGCATTGAAGCGGCGGGCCTTACAGCCGATACCGGCGACTAAAACACGCCTCAAAAGGGCGTCTAACTGCCCAGGGCGGCGTTGTCCCGCGAATCGAAATACTCACGTACTGCGTGTACGCTCCGTTTTCAATTCACAAGACGCTTGATGCATACATTAATTTTTAAGATCAGATATGTAATCCCGCTTCAGCGGGACCCTGAACCCTGATCCACCCTTTTGAGAAGGGTTTTCAAAACAATCGAACAACCGCGTATGCTGACCTCTGTCTTTTGTCCTCTGTATTTCCCTGACAGCTGACACGCGAAACCTGACACATAAGAAAATACGAAATCGGTGGCCCAAATAACGGGATAAAATTCTATAAGGGGAGTCAGATCAGAAGGCGCGTGAGGAACCGCTTGACAACTGGTATGATGAGTAGTAGGTGTATGATGACATGCAAAAATACCCGGTCAAAATAAAAAAAGTGTCTGCGGTCGATGCGATCGAAAACTATTTGAAAACGCAAATAGAAGAAGGCGTACTTAAACCGGGCGAACAACTGCCGAGTGAGCGATCGCTTCAGGAAATACTGGGTGTCAGCCGCTTTACCTTAAGAGAAGCCCTGGCGCGGCTGAGCGCTCTGGGTATCATTTCAATCGCGCATGGCAAGGGGGCCTTTGTTGCCGAAGAGATGAGCCCGGCCAGCCTGGAAGACGTCTTCCTGCCTTTATTTGCCAGCCGGCGTGACAAAAATGTGAGCGACTTTTTTGAGGCCCGCATGATTGTTGAGAGTGAAGTCGTCCGATTATGTGCCAAGCGCCGCAAAGCCAAAGATTTGAAGCGATTAAATGATATTATTGACCAAAGCGAAGCGGCCATCGACGATCCTGTCCGCTACGCCGAGCTGGATTTTCTTTTTCATAGAGAAATTTCCCGGACTGCCGGCAACGTATTTCTTGACAAGATGATGGGATGCCTGAATGATCACATCAAAAAATATCTTCTATTTCTGGCAAAAAAGCCCCAAAACAGAAAGCAGTCCCACATCAACCATAAGCACATCTTAAAGATGATTGAAAAAAAGGATGTTGAAAACGCCGGAAAGGTAACCTACCGGCATTTAAAACGGACTTTCAGGACAATTAACAGTTTGAGATGACGCTGACGCAAGGGGTCGGCACCAGTTAAAACAGGGCTTTTCTGCCGCCATGAGCGAGGAAAATGATGCCAAAAGAATACAAGATTGGAATTATCCCCGGAGACGGAATCGGCAGGGATGCCGTTCGGGCCGCTAAAATCGTTCTGGATACGATCAACAATTTGGCGCCGGGTTTTACCCTCGAATTCAAACCGATGGTGACCGGTGAAGCGGCGGTTGAAAAATATGGCGACCCGTTTCCAAAGGAAACCCTCGATGGCATTACCCAGACCGATGCCGTGCTGTTCGGAGCTGCCGGTAATCCCCACACGGTAAAAGTGCTGATGGGGTTTCGGCTGGGCTTTAACCTGTATGCCAATGTCCGTCCGATAAAATCGCTGCCCGGGTCCGGAGCGATGCAGGAAAAGGCGGACCTGATTATCGTCAGGGAAAATACCGAAGGTCTGTACTGCGGTGACGGCTATATTGAGGGAGACAAATACGTTAATCTTAGAATTTTTACGCCGGCCGGGATGGAGCGGATCATCAGATTTTGTTTTGAGTTCGCCTTAAAAGAGGGCCGTAAAAAAGTGACCTTTACGCACAAGGCCCATGTACTTACCTATACCGATGAGCCCATGCTGCGAATGTTTTACGAAATTGCCGAAGGGTATCCGGATATAGAAGCCGATGACATGACCATCGATGCCTGCGCCATGCAGATTGTGATGCACCCGGAAAGATTCGATATCGTTTTTGCCGAAAATGCCAATGGCGATATTCTGAGTGATGTCGGTGCCGGTGTCGTCGGCGGTATGGGGTTTGCCTACAGCGGCAATATCGGGGATTCGATGGGCGTGTTCGAGCCGATCCACGGGACCGCGCCAAAGTATGCGGACAAGGATGTGATTAATCCGATTGCCGCCATTATGGCCGCAAAAATGATGTTCGATTATCTGGGAGAGAACCGGACGGCGGCGGCGCTTGAAAAAGCGATTATCGATGTACTCCTTGAGGGTAAAATTCGCACCTATGATTTGAAAGGAACATCCTCTACGACAGAAGTTGCCGAGGCGATCTCCGCAAAACTATCCGCCCGTCTGGCTTAAGTGGAAGCTGCCCCATTTGCAGACCTCTCTATTTTGATGCCCGACGGAAAGTCTTTCGTTTTAAAAAATTAACAGTTGATTAATTATTAATCGAGGAGGTGACATATGCATTTTGCGATCGATTGGGCCAAAAGGATTGATTTTGATTTACTCCGTCAGGAAAGACTCAAGAGTCTAAATGAACAGATCAAGAAATTTAAATTGGATGCCCTGCTGTGCTTCAAGGCCGAAAGTATTCGCTATATGACGGGATATCGACCGCTGTGGTGGCCGATATCATTCTTGACCCGCAACGCGGCGGTCATGGCACCGGACAAAGAACCCATCCTGTTCCCCACCAGCGGCTGTGTCGAGAGATGCTGGGAGAGCATGTACTGGATGAAAAAAGAGAATATGCGCCCGCTGGCGACCATGGAGGATCCGGGAATCGCCGAAACGGAGGTGCGCAAAAAATTGGTCCCGGCTTTTGAAGAACTGGGAATCACCGAAGGCAAAATCGGTGTCGACCATGTGTCCATGATTGTCTTGAACAAACTTAAAGAAGCCCTTCCCAAGGCGGAATTTGTAGATGGCGACCAGTGTGTCCTGGCCGCTCAGGTGGTCAAGAACAGCGAAGAACTCAAGTGCATGCGGGTGGCCAGCGAACATGCCGCTTATGCCATGGACCGGGCCATCAAGAGCATCCGGGCCGGAATCCGGGAATGTGAGATTCTGGCGGAAGCCATGCATTCGTTGTATTCCAACGGCATGGAAGTCCCGCAATGCAGTTTGATCGTAACATCCGGAGATGGCACCGCTCCCTTAAGACGATTTGCATCCGATCGTAAAATCAACTGGGGTGAACTGGTGTTTATGGATCTGGGCGGTTGTTTCAACGGGTATTTTTCGGATTTTACGCGCACCGTCATTTTCGGGAAACCAAACGACCAGCAGAAGAAAATATATCAGGCGGTCTACGCCTCGATGATGGAGATTCATCGCACCATGAAACCCGGGAACACCAATAAGGATGTCAATGATGCCGCCCGCAAGGCGGTTATCGACCACGGCTTTGAAGGCCATGATTATCTCGGACTTCTGGGGCACAGCATCGGGGTGACCGGTCTGACATACCCGATTATCGGAGAAATTGCCGCGATCGGAAGCGAGCATATCGTGGAACTGAAACCGGGCATGATCTTCAGTATGGAACCGGGTATTTTTATTCCGGGTGTGCCCGGCGGCGGCGGTGTCCGGCTGGAGGACACGATTTTGATAACCGAAGACGGGAATGAAGTGCTCACCAAGACGCCCTATGACGAGGTCCTTCTTTCCTGAACCGGGCAAAACCCGGTAATTTTGCCAGGATTATTTTAGCAGGAGAAACCGAATGCATATTGTGGTTTGTGTCAAACAGATTATTGATCCGGAAATTCCGTCCGCCGAATTCAGAATTGATTTTGAGGCCCGCAGAGCGGTTGAGGGTCAAAGCAAACAGGTACTGAATCCTTATGACGGAAATGCGCTGGAAGTCGCGCTGCAGCTGAAAGATCGCCATGAAGAAACAAACGTGACGGTGATGACAGTGGGTCCGGAATCCGACCAGAAAGTCCTGCGCCATGCGCTGGCCATGGGATGTGACGATGCGATCTGGTTGAAGGATGACGGTTTCGACAACCTGGATTCACACGGCACCGCCCAGGTTCTCGCGCGCGGAATTCAAAAAGCCGGTTTGCCGGATATTGTTCTTTGCGGGCGCCAGGCCGGTGACTGGGACATGGGACAGGTCGGCTTGCGGATCGGCGAAGCGCTGGGCATCACCTGTGTTTCTCTGGCCTATAACATTGAATACGACGATGGTCGGCTGAGATTAAGGCGTGAGACCGATCGGGGTGCTGAAATCGTCGAAGCGGGCTTGCCGCTTCTGGCCACGATTACCAACGACCAATCCAATCAGCCGCGCTATTCCACGGTTAAAGGCATCATGGCGGCCAAACGCAAAGAAATTCCGATCTGGTCGGCGCAGGAATTAGAGCTTGACCGGGATGCGATAGAGCCAGTGGTTGTTGTCGATGAACTTGTCGTTCCAAGCTATGAAAGACAGGTCATGTTCATCGACGGGCAGGACGGTTCCGAAAAAGCAATCCAGCTTGCCGAGCATCTGATCAAAATGAATCTTTTCACTTAGGGAGAAAGGGCATGTCCGGTATTTTAATTTACACCTCGATTATCGAAGGGGCGGTCTCCACGCCGACCAAAGAAGTTTCAGGTATGGCAAGAGCGATCGCCGCAAAAACCGGTGACTCGGTCGCCGCGGCGCTCGTGGGTTCGGAAGTCACGGATTTGGCTTCTGAATTGATCGCATCCGGAGTCGACCAGGTGTATATTTGTGATGATGTGAAGCTAGGTGAATTCTGCGCCAATTTATATCTCCAAGCGCTTGAAGTGATTGTGGAGAAAGCCGCCCCGCGTATTGTTCTGATACCGGGAGAAGCCACCGGGGCAGATCTGGCGCCACGGCTGGCGCAACGGATCAAGGGCGGTCTGGTAACGGATTGTATCGACTATGAGATCAGCGGCGATGCGGTAATATATACCAAGCCGGTTTACGGCAGCAAGGCATTGGCCCGTATCAGAATTACCACCCCGATTTCACTGGTAACGGTGCGACCTCGCACCCAGGAGGTCTATCCGCCGGAGGCTGACCGCAGCGGCGAAACCACCCGGCTTGAGGCGGCGCTCGATTCCATGGCGCCGGATACGACGATAATGGAACGGATGGAAGAAGAAGTCCTTGAATGCTCCCTCGAAGAAGCCAACGTCGTTGTTTCCGGGGGCCGTGGATTACAGAATGCGGAGGCCTTTGAGCAGCTAAGACAACTGGCCGGCCTGTTAAACGGCGCCGTCGGCGCCACCCGGGTGGCGGTTGACCAGGCGCTGGTGCCGCCCTCCTGCCAGATCGGATTGACCGGTAAGATCGTCGCGCCGGATCTGTACTTTGCAATCGGTCTGTCGGGTGCCAGCCAGCACATCGCCGGCATGTCCGGTTCCAAGTATATCGTTGCAATTAATAGTGATGAGGAAGCGCCGATATTCGACATTTCCAATGTGGGTGTTGTTGAAGACTTCCGCAATGTATTACCCGTACTGATTGCCGAGCTAAAAAAGCATCTTTCAAAATCATAATGGCAGGCGAATATGCCTGACGCATTTTTAAATTAGATTCTAATCATGGTAGAGAAGGAGACACTTAATGTCGGTAATATTTAGCGATGAGCAGATCGCCCTGAAAGAACTTGCCCAGGATTTTTTTATCAAGGAAGTCAAACCGGTTGCCGCGGAGATCGATGCGCGGCCCGATCCCAAAGACTGCTATCCGGCCGAGCTGATCCGTAAGGCCTCCCAGCTCGGCTTGAGGACCATCGGCATTCCCGAAGAATACGGTGGGGGTGGGGCGGATATTGTGACAAAATCACTGCTGCTGGACGCCATGACGGAAATCGAGCCCGGAACCGCCAAGTGCCTGAGCCAGTGCTGGAAAGTATGTCAGGTGATCACAGAAGGCGGAACCGAGGCCCAAAAAAAGAAATTTCTGACCCAGTTCGTAGAAGACGATGACTGCACCGGTTCGATTCTGCTTTCCGAACCGAATGCCGGCAGTGATACCCTGCTGGATCCGCAGGACCTCAAATCCGGTGTGTCGATGAAAGCCGATGAAGACGGTGATTGCTTTGTTCTAAACGGCACCAAGCACATGTCCTCGCTGGCTGGATTTTCAAAGGTGTTGATCGTATACGCGCGGACGGATCGAAACGTGCCCCAGCGGGACGGGACCACCACGTTTATCGTTCCGGCTGATCTGCCCGGCATCACCTACGGGCAGGTACACGATAAAATGGGCTACCGCCTTTATCCAAATGGCGAATCTTTCTGGGACAATGTCAGGGTTCCCAAAGAATACATTCTGGGTGAGGTCAACAATGGACTGTCATCACGGGCAAAACTCGGCGCGAGCGTCGAAATCGCAGCCATGACGCTGGGCATATGCAGGGCAATTTGCAAGCTTGCGCTGGAACATGCCCGGCAGCGGATACAGGGCGGCAAACCTATCATTGAGCACCAGACCGTCGGAAGCATGCTGGCGGAGATGAGTATACTCACCGACAACCTTGAAACCTATTTATATGAAACCGCCATTCAAATCAGAGACAACCCCAAATTTGATAGCAGGAAAGCAACCTATGTGAATATCAGTTCGCGTGAATCTTTTATGAAAATTATGCTGCTTGCGCTGGATATCATGGGGGGCGTGGGTATCATGCGAGATCATCCCATGGAAAAATTTTTGAGGGACGGAATCACGTGGCTGCATGCCAGTGGAACCAATTCCCTGAACAGATTAAGAGTAGCGGCCACGCTGCGAAACTAAAGCGCACCGCTTCTAAGCGGGCTGATCCAGTGTCTGGGCTGCCCGCAGAATATTGAGCGAATCGGTACCGTCTCCGTGTAGGAAAGTGAGGAGATCGCGGATCATCTTTTCGATCGGATAATCCCGGAGGATGCCGATGCCACCCAGGATGTCGAGCGCCCGGCCGATCGTCCTCAGCCCAACCTGATCGCTAAAGACCTTGCCATAGCGGGTAAAACGGGGGTTGAAAGTCGGATCATTGACCACCCCCCAGCAGATACGCCACATGAATTGCTCGGCGACTTCGATATCCATCAGCATCTTGGCCAGCATACTCTGAACGTTCTGGTGCTCGATTATGGGTTTGCCGCCCTGGATGCGCCGCGTGGCATGCTCGCGGCAAAAATTGAAGATTCCCCGACAGATTCCGGTGTTGCAGCCCGGAAGCTCGGCGCTGCCACGAAACACAGTTGCAAAAGTCTCGAACCCCCCGTTCAGCTCACCGAGGATATCATCCTTGTGAACGCGGACATCTTCGTAGAAGCTTTCCGCGGTGGGATATAGACGGTAGCCCATCTTGTCGTGGACCTCACCGTGTCTTACACCCGGCTGATCTCCATGGACGAGGAAACAGGTGGTTCCCTTATAAACCGGGACGTTTGGGTCGGTGCGGGCGAGCAAGATGTAAATCTTGGAGAAACCCACCAATGAATTGAAATGTTTGGCGCCGTTGATGACGTAGTGATCCCCATCCTTCACCGCGGTGGTCCCAATGCCGATGCTGGGATCCGATTGGCGCAGCAGGTTGTTCGAGCCGTGATCCGGCTCCGTCATTACAACAGAACAGACGCAGTCATCATCTTCAACGAACATCTTGAGCCACTTTTCCTTCTGTTTCTCGGTGCCGCACTTGGCGATGGCGGTTGATACCTTCCAGCACTGACTCAAACACTTGATGGTTCCGATCTCGATCTGTGCACCCGTCCAGAGTGCCAGTGTTTTGGTGGTGATATCGGCGTCCAATCCACCATACGCTTCGGGAACGGCAATGGTTCGAAGTCCAAGCTTTGAGGCCTTGTTGATCAAGTCTTTGGGGTAGCAGTCTCTGGGGTCGGGCCGCGCATCGATCTCCGCGGCAACCGGTGCCACTTCCTGCTCCATGAAGGTACGAACGCGCTCGGCAAGGGCGAGCTGATCATCGCTAAAGGGATATTGCATGATACCTCCTCGGGGGATGTCAAAAACCCCCTTTTGAATGAACGCGGATCACTGAAGTCGAGACAGGTTCCGGATTGCATAACATAGGCAAAAACAGAGCGGGAAGTCAAGGCCGGAGGACGCGACTCCGTCTTGAAAAGCGGCCTTTTTGATCGAGGGGCAGGGAAGATGCGCCTCGCTTTCTAACTTAACCGGTGATATATAAGCCGGAGACAGGTCCGGGTTGCCGAAAGAGTCGGCTCCTGCCGGATTTCCAGAGCCATTCTTTACGGCAAATTTAGATCGATGCGGAGGTCATATGACGAATCAGGGGAATCACCACATGTTGGAAGTCGATCTGGCTTCAAGAGAATGCATTGTTCAGACATTGGAAGAAAAGGTTCTCAGGAAGTACATAGGGGGTCTCGGCCTTGGAATGAAGATACTGTATGACGAAGTGGGACCAGACGTCGACCCGTTAAGTTCTGAGAATATTCTTTTCATCGCCCCGGGGCCCTTAAGCGGGACCGATGCGCCCACCAGCAGCAGAACCGAGGTCGTCACCAAATCACCACTCACCGGAATTATCGGTATCGGCAATTTCGGAGGGCCCTGGGGGGCTAAATTCAGACGGGCCGGTTTTGAAGCCCTTTTGTTCAGAAATAACGCCGAAAACCCCGTTTACCTCTGGATCGATGATGGAAACGTTGAGTTGAGATCCGCTGCGCATCTCTGGGGAAAGGATGCCTGGCAGACAACCGACGCCCTCAGGAATGAACTGGGTGATGATGTGAGTGTATTGACGATCGGGCAGGCAGGTGAAAACCGGGTTAAATTTGCGTGCCCGGTTGGTGATTATGATCATTCACCCGGTAGAAGCCATGCGGGCTGTGTCATGGGTGTAAAAAAGCTCAAAGCCATCGCCGTGAGGGGAACACAAAAGGTATCCATTGCCGATCCGGAGAAGTTCAAGGCCGCCGTAAAGGAAGTCATCCGCCGAATAAACGATTATCCGGAGGGAAAGCTTGAAAACAGGCGCAGAATCAGCTCTGCGGATAAAACCACGCCGTTTGCGAAGGCCGGGGCGCTTCCGTGCAGAAATTTTCAACAGACCGGCCTGCCTCCGGAAAGTGACATGTGGCGGGCGACTGAAGTCGCGCTGGAAAATACCACCCAGCAGGGACCCCATTACGGTGATCATTGCGTTATGGCCGAATACTACGGCTGCAATCTGCGGACAGATGTTAAAAAAGGGATATACACCGGGCTTGACCTTGGCGGTGCCGGTTTCAGCCTGCAGTGGCGATATTTTATCGGGCTTTGCGGAATCAATAGCTGCCAGGAGATGTATAAATGCAGCGAACTCTGCCAGCGATACGGGATGGATATGACCAATCCGGCGCCCTTCGCCCTTGAACTCTATCAGAGAGGTATCATCAACAGTGAAGACCTGGATGGCCTTGATCTTGATTGGGGCAATGGAACTGCGGTCATTGAGCTTCTCGGCAAGATAGCCTTCCGGGAAGGCTTTGGCGATATCCTCGCCGAGGGCAGTGTACGGGCCGCCGAAAAAATAGGAAAAGGTGCTGAAAAATGTGTAATGGCTCAAAAGGGCATGGAGATTATGTACATCGATCCGCGCATGGCCGGATGGGGGATGATTCTGGGCAATACCGTTTGTCTGCGAGGCGGTGATGATCTGACCAGCACGCATGTGCTCCCGGAATCCATTCCCGGCTGGATAAAACAGCTCGGCTGGGACGAAGCGGCCTATATACAATGGCATGTTGATTATTTCGACATGTTTCCCGAGGTGAAGGCCAAGGTCTTTGGTTCGCCGCCCAAAAGCGATTTTTTCCAGAAGGGTTCGACATTCGGGAAGGCCGAGTGGGTGGTTTGGCTCGAAAAACTCCACGCGCTATTTAATTCGTTAGGCGTATGCCTGATGTCGGCAGGCTGTTGGCTTCCCATGGGCCCCACCCATTATGCGAAGCTTTATTCAGCCATAACGGGTTGGGAGGTCACCCCGCAGGAGCTCATGATAACCGGTGACCGGATCTTTAATTTGATGAAATGTTATCTCGTCAGAGAAGGGCTTACGCGCAAGGATGATACCTGGCCCCCCCGATTTTTTGAGGAACCCATTCCGGATGGACCGCTTAAAGGGTCTCTGCTGGACGAAAATAAATTCATGCAGATTCTTGAAGAATACTACGAGGTGAGGGGCTGGGATAAATCGTCATCGATTCCAACCAAAGCTAAATTACGTGAACTGGGTCTTTCTGATGCGGCTGAGGAGTTGGAGCGGATGGGGAGATATTCGAACCCATCTCAAAAATAGGATTTTGGTTTTAGATCGCGGCGGCTCCAAGCTTTAAACCGGAGGTATACGGTTGTATGTCGAGGATTTAAAGCGCGGCACCAATCCCGCCGAAAAAGGCGGGAGGCCAAAAGACATTTTTGAGATGGGTTCTCGAAAAGCAGATGAGGGCGCTGGGGTGTTTTTGAAGCATTTGGGATTTTTTTCTTGATATTACATATATTATATATAATGTAGTTCTAATTACGATTATCAAAGCTTGAGACGCTTTTCATTCTGAAAACTGTTATTCATCTTAAAATTTTCTTTTCTTTTAAATCAGCAATTTCAATGATTAAATTTCCAATCCTTCATTTTTTAAAAAAAGGATAGAAATCAATATGAAATGCTCGTTTTTGAAAGGGGGTGATAGACTCGAAGTTGAATGGATAGGCGAAGCTTAAAATTTTATTTTATATAATTAACATGATAGGAGGGTTTTATGAAGAATAAAAAATTAACATTGTTTGCAGGTATTTGCCTGGTTTTGGTGCTGGTAGTAATGCCTTCTTCGGGCGTTTGTGAGCCACCGAAACCGTCTACCATTATCCTCGGCACCCATGATCTTGGAACCGGCGGGAATCGTCTGCTGGCCTTGTGTCTCGAGTCTATGATTTCCAAGTATCCGGAGATCAAATGGCGAACGATACCTTCCGGCGTCGATTTGGCCAGAACCATGATGCCGCGTACCGGGGAAACGGCAACCACCATCCATACCGCAGGTTCTGTCTGGCTGATACAAGAAGGGCAGAGCTCTTATGCTGAAATCCAATGGGGTCCTCAGCCCATCCGTGAGGTTTTCCTCCCGGAGCACGTCGGAATGGGTTTTCCCGTAAAGGGCGATTCGCCCATTAAGACCGGCTATGATTTAAAGGGTAAGACCGTGGCGATTTATCCGGGTTCACCCTATCCGACCCTGATTAATGAATCGATCCTGGCCTTTTTTGGTCTGACCTGGGACGACGTGAAACCGGTGAAGATGTCCAGTCCCCCCGAGGGATACCGCGCCATCAGAGACGGGCATATCGATACGGCCTTCATGAACTCGGCATCCAGTATTGCCGTTGAAATGGCCTCCATGCCAAGCGGCATCCGCTGGCTGGATATGCCGGCCAGTGACAAAGAAGGCTGGAAGCGGGTTCAGAAGGTGGTGCCCGTTCATATGCCCAAATCAAGAACCGATGGTCCTGGAATGTCAAAAGAGAACCCGGCTGAAATATTGACAAATGCCTATCCGGAAATCATCGCATACGACCACACGGACAAAGCCACCATCTACTGGATTACCAGAGCCCTGAATGAAACGCGAGCTTCCTGGTCAGTAAAACACGCGTCTCTGAAGAAGGATTGGACGATGGAAAAGCACTGGAGCCTCTGGGATGGGGGCATTACCCCGATGCATGCCGGTGCGATCGAGTATTACAAAGAGATCGGGCAGTGGAACGACAAGCGCGAGAAGATGAACCAGGAACGCATCCAGCATCAGAAAGAACTCCGTGCCTATTTTGATGAGGTCAGAGAACTGGCTCAGAAAGAGGAGGTCAAGGCAAAAGTTTTTGCCGAGTACTGGATGAACAAGTATAAAGAGAAGTATGGGAAATAAAAATCCGGGAGGAATTTCGCTGTGCGCCGTTTTCGGCGGAATTCCTCTCCGTTTGCATTATTGCCAGAACCAAAGGAGCTTCCAAAAAACATGGGTACAGTTCAAACGCCTGATGGCACTGAAAATCTGAACGCAGAAGATTTGGTGGAAAAGCTGACCGTTAAAAAGGACCGCACGCTAACAGGTATCTGGCGTGCGATCATTATTATTTTCGGAACAGTTGTGGTGTTGTTGGGAATCAATACGGTATTTAATCTGCGATTCTTCGTAGATTTCCACTTATTTGAATTTTCGCTGTATTACATCGTTTTCGGGGTCCTTCTGGCAGGTTCTTTCCTCAAGTACCCGATAAAAAGGGGGCTGAGGGAGCCTTGGGCGTCCAGACTTTTTGGGGTTGATGTCGGCCTGTGTATCTTGACTTTCATGATGTTTATGTATTTTGCATGGCACGGGCAGGATATCATCGTCATGGGCTGGTCACGTTTCGCTCCTCTTGAAGCGCAGATCATGGCGGCGATCTCATGGCTTTTGATCCTGGAATCGATCAGACGGATCTATGGTCCGATACTGTTTTCAGTGATTACATTTGTTTCTTTTTATCCGCTGTTTGCGTCGCATATGCCTGGTTTTCTGGAGGGGATCCAACGCCCGTTTGACGTGACGGCCATGTTTCACATCTTAAGCAATCAGAGCGCCATCGGGCTATTGTTGAGAACGTATATCGGGGTTGTCCTGGGTTTTATTCTGTTCGGTATCGTGGTGGTTGAGACCGGGGGCGGCGAATTCTTTTTGAATCTTGCCCTGTCTTTAGTGGGACGCTTGAGAGGCGGAACAGCCAAGGTCGCCGTTGTTGCGAGCGCCTTGTTTGCATCCATCAACGGCCAGCCGATGGTGAATGTCTTGACCACAGGAGCGGTTACCATTCCCGCCATGAAAAAAGCGGGCATTGCACCGCATATTGCCGGTGCAGTGGAGGTGTGTGCTTCCACCGCCGGCACATTTACACCTCCCATCATGGGGATCGCGGCCTTTATTATGGCATCCTTTCTGAATGTACCCTATTCCACCGTGGCCATTGCAGCCTCTGTACCGGCGTTTTTGTACTATGTTGGTCTATACATCCAGATAGACGGTTACGCTGTAAAGAATGGACTTAAAGGGCTGAAAAAAGAAGAGTTGCCGTCATTTCGGGAAACACTGAAAACCGGCTGGTTTTATATTCCGGGTGCGCTGGTGTTGATTTATTATTTGTTCTGGGTGAGAATGATCGGCGTTTCCGCATTTGCCGGATCGGCATGCGTCCTGATTTTGGCTCAAATCCGTAAGGAGTCAAGGTTTACCTGGCCGAAATTTCTTCAGTTTCTGGACAACTCTGCAGGCACGTTAATCGACTTAGTAGTTGTGATTGGTGGGGTGGGAATGCTGGTGGGGGTTTTTTCACTCACGGGTATTGGTATGTCCTTCGCAAGGGAATTAATGAACTTCTCCGGAGGGAACCTAGCGTTGCTGCTTATTTTTTCGGCCGTGGCAGGGCTCATCATGGGAATGGGCATGACCCTGCTGGCGGTTTACATCTTTCTTGCCGTGGTCCTGGCACCCGCTCTGGTCATGGCCGGAATTCCACAACTCAGTGCGCACATGTTTTGCCTGTACGTGGGCATGCTGTCCTACATCACCCCGCCCATTGCCATGGCGGCATTTCCGGCAGCCATCCTTGCCAAAACCTCAGCCATGAAAGTGGGGGTTCACGCGGCCCGTTTGGGAGGCGTTAAATACCTCCTGCCGTTTCTCTTCGTGCTCGATCCCGGATTATTGCTCATCGGAAAACCGTCAGCGATTTTAATCTCATTTGTTTCAGCGACGTTCGGCATCTTTATCATAGGAACGGCCTTAGAAGGATATATGCTCGGCCTGGGTAATTTATGGCCCGGATCGGGAAGATGGTCGATCGGAGGCTACACCTACTATAGTTATGCATTGAGGATAATCCTCATCGGCGCCGGGGTTCTGCTGGGATTGCCCTGGTTGCACATCAAGGCGATCGGAGCGCTAATAACGGCTATTATTATAGTGCCATTAATTGTCTCGAAGATATTGCGCCGAAGTGAGAAACCTGCAGCTGTGGTTACCGAAGTGTGATTTAACTTTCTCCAGGAGGCATTATGACTTTTAAAATTGTATCGACATCTCCCACCTTTGGCTATTATGTGCAGGAGCCGGTGGATTATCTCAAAGCCCATGGCTGTGAGCTGAAAATGATTCCTCAGGGAAAAAAATTGAGCCAGGCCGAACTTTTAAAATGTGCTTCTGAGTGTGATGCCATGATTATCGCTTTCGATAAAATAACCGACGAAGTGATTCAGGCCGCACCAAATCTGAAAGTGGTTGCCAAACATGGTGCCGGGGTGGACAATATCGATATGGTGGCCGCTACCAAGAGGGGAATCGTTGTGACCAGTGCACCGGGAGCCAATAGCGATGCGGTTGCGGATCTTACCATCGGTCTTTTTCTGGCGCTGGCCCGGCAGATACCTTATGCCGACGGTTCCGTCAAAGCGGGGCAATGGCCCCGAATTATCGGTACCCAGCTCAATAAAAAAACCCTGGGGGTTATTGGGGTCGGGCAGATCGGTAAGAAGGTGGCCCGGCGAGCCCTGGGATTCGATATGGAGGTGCTGGTCTATGACGTGGTTGAAGATGCCGAGTTTGCCGAAGAAACCGGCGCCCGATATCTGCCGCTGGATGAGGTTCTGGCAAAATCGGACTTCATATCCCTGCATGTGCCCCTGGTCGACAGTACCCGCAACCTGATCGGTGCCCGGGAACTGGGCCTGATGAAACCGAGCGCCTTTTTGGTCAATGTCGCCCGGGGGGGTGTCGTGAACGAGGAAGCCCTGCTGGAAGCGTTAAAGGCAAAGCAGATCAGCGGAGCCGCTGCCGATGTTTTTACCCAGGAACCTGCCAAAGGGAATCCCTTGTTGGAGATCGAAAACCTGATTGCCACACCGCACATGGGTATGTATACCCGGGAAGCGTTGATTGAAACCGGCATGATGTGTGTTCGCAATATCGTCGATGCCCTTGAGGGGCGCCGACCGCAATATCTGAACAATCCGGAAGTGTGCGATTGAGGTTTGAAACAGCCGCGCTGGTCCTCAGCCCAAAAACGATGCACTCTAGATAAAAAGTCCCCGAGCCGGGAGTCCTAAAGTTCCACCTGCGATCAGAACTTCAAATGACATTTAAGCCCCAACCGGGCCATTTTTTCTTGATTTTAAATATATTATATATGATATAAAATGAGCATTTCGGTCAGGCATATCCGTTTTTCAATCCAAAAAACGATATTCACCCATTAATACACACGTAAGTTTAAGCGCCCATGAAAAAAATCAAACGCTTATCCGGATTTAAAACGAAAACTGAAGTCGTTTATGATTTTCTAAAAAAGAACATCCTCAATGGGCGCTACCAGCCGGGAGAGAAAATCGTCATCAGTGTAATTGCCAGGCAGCTCGACGTCAGCGACATTCCTATCAGAGAGGCAATTAAAAGATTACAGACGGAGGGACTTCTGGATCTTACCCCGCATGTGGGCGCAAAAGTCGTAGAAATCGATCAAGATGAATTTGAACAAATTACGCTGATTCGGGCTGAACTCGAAGGTCTGGCAACGCGGTTATCAATAGATTACCTCACGGAGAAGGACTTCAAAGAATTGGATAGGTTAAACCGGGAAGGGGATGTTCTGGTTAAAAACAAAAGTTATCGGCAGCTGGCCGAACTCAATAAAAAATTCCATTTTACGATTTATCAGGCGCTTCCGCACAACGTGATTACCAAGATGATCTCGGATTTATGGGACAAGGCCAGAATGCAGCCGCACGTATTTACATACTCGGCGGATCGCTGCCGCCAATCTCAGAAGGAGCACAAACAGGTCGTAAAGGCCTTGAAAAGGGGTGATGGCAATACCGCCAGTGAAATCGTCAAGAAACAAAAAATTGATGCCAGCAACCATCTCTGGAAGTTTCTGAAAAAAAGAAAAAGGCAAAAAGAAAATATAAAATCAGCTTGAGATTTTTTAATTGAAAGGAGAAAGTAGAATGCAGAATCGACCTTGGGAAACAGAAAATTGGCTCACGAGCGAGGTAAATTACTGGGAAGAAGTCAGGAAAGATTTCGCACTGCCGTCGAAAGTGCTTTTCCACGATGCCACCCTCAGGGACGGTGAACAGACCCCCGGCGTTGTCTTCCGCAAACACGAAAAAGTTGAAATCGCCCAAAAGCTTTCGGACCTCGGTGTGGATCGGATTGAAGCGGGGATGCCGGCGGTTTCCGAAGAAGATGCCGAAGCCATCAAGGAAATCGTTGCCTTGAAGCTACCGGCCAAAGTGATGGTCTTTTCAAGGGCGATGCCGAAAGACCTGGATAATGCAATCGAATGCGGTGTCTGGGGGGTTGTCCTGGAAGTTCCTTCCGGGGAAGCACGCATAAAATACCAGATGGGCTGGACCGAGGAGCAGGTAATCGAACGCTCGGTAACGGCGATAAAATATGCCAAAGACAATGGCCTCTATGTGAACTTCTTCCCCTACGACACCACGCGGGCAAATTTTTCATTTCTGAAACGACTCCTGTCCGAAGTCATGGAGAAAGCCGGCCCTGATTCCGTCTCGGTGATCGATACCACCGGCGTTGCTCTGCCTTCCGCTATCGGTGCGCTGGTGCGAAAGGTAAAAGATCTCGTTAAAGTGCCGGTTGAAGTGCATACGCACAACGATTTCGGTTTGGGTGTTGCCGGAACACTGGCGGCAGTCGAAAACGGGGCTGAAGTGGTTCACGTCTGCGCAAACGGACTGGGGGAACGTTGCGGCAACTCGGCTCTGGAGGAAGTTGCGGTTTGCTTAAAGGCGCTTTACGGCGTGGAAACCAACATTAAATATGACAAGCTCTATGAAACGGCCCAATTCATTCAAGAGCGTTCCGGCGTGCAGCTGGCCCAGAACAAACCGGTCGTGGGCCAGCTTCCGTTTTGCCGTGAAATCGGTTTGGGTATGAACGTGGTTTTAGAGCATCCCACGGTGGTGTTTCCCATCAAACCGGAATTCGTCGGGCAGAAATTTAAGATGGTGCTGGGCAAGAAAAGCGGCAAGCCTTCAATCCAGGTTAAACTTGATGAGCTGGGCCTTTCGGCTACCGAAGATCAGGTTGCCGAAATGCTCAAACTGGTTAAATCCAAAGGCATCGAAAAAAAGAGCACCCTTACAGACGATGAATTTAGAATCATCGCGGATACGGTTTTAAAAGGCTAGTTTAATTTATGGAACGACTCAATTGCGGTAGAACCCATTTCACCATAAAACCTTTATTAAAGGAGACATGCATATGGACTTAGGAAGAGGACTCATCGGTGTCGATTGGGAAGTCAGGGTCGATTTTGGCCGGATGAGAAAGGACCGTATTGCCAAACTCAGGCAAGCGGTGGCCGATTACGAAGTTGATTTACTGTTGGTCTTTCGGCTTGAAAACATCCGCTATGCAACCGCGCTGCGGACACATGACTGGCCCCAGGCCCACTTCGGAATGGCCGCCCTGGCGGTCACGGGCAGAGAACAGGAGTATCTCTATACCCTGGATTATTATCATGCCAAGGCCAGGTGCCCGTGGTTATGGGATTCACTGGCCGAAGATGAAAACGGGAAGCCGGTTACCTCCCGGGGGCTGGAAACAGAAACGGGGGCCATGGTTTGGGCTCAGGATGTGTTGGACCGCTGCAAAAAGCTGGATATCGATGTCAGGCGGGTCGGTGTTGACATGTATTCTCCGGGGCTGGCCTATGCACTGCCGCAGGTGTTCAAAGATGCTGAATTTGTCAACGGCCAGAATGTCATGATTAAAGCCCGTTCGATTAAAACCGCCGATGAAATTTTATGCTTGAAGATCGCTTACGACATGACGATGGCGGGTATGTATGAAGCCAGAGAGTTTCTGCGACCCGGTGTCAGAGAGTGCGAGGTGCAGGCAGTTGCTTTTAAAAAGTTTTATGACCTGGCCGGAGAATGGACCCAGTGTTCGAATATCGTGTGTTCGGGGCCTTATACGGCACCTTACCGCCGGTTTACCTCCGACCGCATCATCGGTGAGGGTGATCCGGTGATCATCGATATCGGCAGCCGTTTCAACGGTTACTGGGGCGACTATACCCGGACGTGGATCTGCGGTAAAGAGGCCAGCCCCCCCAAAGAACTCGTTGAGCTGCATCAGCGGGCGTATGACGGTTTAAAGCGGGCCGAAAAGGCCATAAAGCCCGGAGCGACCACCGAGGAAGTGGCCCTGGCCTGCGGGGAAGAGCAGATCCTGAATCGAAGTTTAGGACACGGCATCGGTGTCGGCGCCAACGATGTGCCCTTCATCGGGATTTACCCGGGAGTGACCGGAAAAGACGCCCGCAAACTGGAGGTCGGAATGGTTTTTTCAATCGAGCCTTACTGCGGTGTGCCGGGAGTCGGCGGTATTCGACTGGAGGATAATTTCGTCGTAACCGAAGATGGCTGTGAGTGTATCTCCGCCGGAACGCCGTTCGAGCCGAAGCTGATGGCTTAGTGTCTCCCGGTTCAAACGTTCAACGTTCAGGGTTCAAAAGTTCAAGGGCTTGTTAGATTGGTTTAATTAGTTTCATTCGTTTCATTGGTTGAACTGGTTGATTTAAACCGAACCAATTGAACAAATTAAACCAATCAAACCAATAAAACGAATATAACAAAAAGCCCACTGCGGCTGATCGTAACCCAGAACCCAGAACCCCGGAACCCTGAACCCTTATTATGAAAGAGGTGTTTGATGAAAGCAGCGCGTGTTTACAAACCGGGTGAAATTGTGATCGAAGATGTGCCCGTACCCGAGATCGGCGAAAAAGATGTGCTTATCAAGGTTCACCGTGCAGGCATATGCGGCACGGATGTCAGCGTCGTCCAGGGTAAAGTGTCCGCCCGGCTGCCTGTTACGCTCGGGCATGAATTCTGCGGCACCATCGCCAAATTGGGCAGCGATTCTCTGACCCATTTCAAAGTCGGCGATCCGGTTGCCTCAGGCGGCGGGTGGGGCTGCGGGGAATGCGATCTGTGTTCACAGGGAAAGGGGCTTTATTGCAGGGACAGAGTTTCCCTGGGCCGGAATGCAGACGGCTGCATGGCGGAATTTATCAAAGTGGATCATCGCGTGGTTCACCCGTTGCCGGAAACGGTCTCGTTTGATGAGGGCCAGAATATGGTGAACATCGCCTGTTCGGTCCGGGCCTTTAAGAAAGTTCCCCTATCGCTGGGAAAGCGCGTGGCGGTTTTCGGACCGGGCAATGCCGGCCTGATCATGCTTCAGCTATTCAAGATGGCGGGGGCATACAAAATGGCGATGGCGGGGACGCGAGACTACAGGCTCGAGATGGCGAAGCAATTCGGTGCAAACCTGGTGGTCAATGTAAAAAATGAGGATCCGGTCAAGTCGATTTTAGACTGGTGTCCGGAAGGTGTGGATCTGGCGGTGGAGGCAACCGGAAAGGCCAAGGTACTGGAAGATTGTATTGATGTCTTAAAACCGGGCGGGTCGATCGTCGTTTTTGGAATATTTTCCGACCGGATCAAAGATTTCGATCCGTCTTTTCTGTATTACAAAGAGGCGGTGGTATACGGGTCCAAAGGCGCTGCCGGCGCATTTAAAGAAGCGATTCAGCTTCTGGAAGAGAAAAAACTCCAGATTCTGCCGATGATAACGCACCGCTTTCCGCTTGAAGAGACCGCCGCCGCTTTTAAGGTTTTTGAAGATAAGGTTCCGGATGCGCTGCGGATAGTCATCGAAATTGCTTAGAAGTGGTTTCAAAGCCCCATCTTGTGTCCGATGGCGGCGTTGCAAACCGATTCGAAATGCTCACATACTACCGTGTATGCTCCGCTTTCGAATCGATTTGCGCCTTGCCCTCGAACACAATCTGGGGCTTTGAAACCACTTCTGGGGCTATTTGTAACTAGAAAAGTAAAGAGCGCAGCCAAAGCGTAACTTTAGACATTTTAGCTCATTTTAGGCATTTTAGGCACTTCTAATGAAATACCCCAAATGGATAAACGTCCATCAAAAGCTCGACCGGCAGGTTGATCCGGATCCGGTAAAAACGGTCGCTAAACAGCTGGCTTCCATGGATCCGCCCATAAAACCGGGTGATCGTATCGCGATTACGGCCGGCAGCCGGTTTATTGCAAATCTGGTCGATATAACCAAGGCCGTTGCTGATTATCTCAAATCAAGAGGCGCCGAACCATTTGTGGTGCCTGCCATGGGAAGTCATGGCGGTGCTACGGATGCGGGCCAGCTGAAACTTCTGGCTGATTTTGGCTTCACCGAAGAACGACTGCAGGTTCCCATTCGCTCATCGATGGAGGTCATCCAGCTGGGGGAAGTGGAAGGCATTCCGATTTTATTTGACAAAACGGCCTGTGGGGCCGACGGCATCGTGGTGATCAACCGCGTCAAGCCGCACCAGTTTTTCAAAAAGGAAATCCAGAGCGGGCTCAACAAAATGATGGCGCTGGGTCTCGGGAAAAAGAAGGGCGCCGATACGATCCACGGATGTGGACGCACCGACATCCTGGGTGATATCGGTGATTTCATCTGTTCCCGGGCGCCTATCCTTTTCGGCGTGGCGATTCTGGAAAACGCCTATGACGAGACCCGCAATATTGCCGTCCTCAAGCCCGAGGAATTCAAGGAGTACGATGCGGCCTGGGCCAAAAAAGCCAGGGGGCTGATGCCGAAAATTCCGATTCGAGATCTCGATCTAATCATCGTGGAAGAAATGGGAAAGGATATCAGCGGTTCGGGTATGGATACCAATGTGATCGGTTTTACGCGGCGCTCGGACCCGACCGGGCAGGTGGCCGTTCCGCTGGCAGTCCTTGATCTTACCGAAAAATCCGACGGGAATGCCATCGGTATGGGACTGGCGGATTTTGTGACCCAACGGCTTGTAAGCAAGGTGGATCGGGACAAAACCAACATAAATGTAATTGCCACCGGCGTCTTTTCCGCCGGCCGGATTCCCATCACCCTCACATCCGAACAGGAGATTATCGAGGTCATTCTATCCAAATTGGAAGATCCGGAAAAGGCGCGCATCATCCGAATAAAGAATACATTCCATATCGATTCCTTTATGGCCACCACAGGCCTGCGCGAAGATATCGACAAAAATGAAGCCCTGTCCGTCATCGGAAAACCGATGGATACGGTTTTTAACGTAGATCATACACTGCAATTTGAATATTAGGTATGCGATCGGAAAGAATAAAAAGCTAAAAGGGAGTGAAACCTATGGAACTGATGGAGGCCATCCGGACACGGAGATCCATAAGGGAATACGAAAACACGGCGGTACCCGAAGCGGATCTGCGGCGTATCATCGAAGCGGCTACCTGGGCGCCGTCGGGCTTCAATAAGCAGCCCTGGAAGTTCATCGTCATCCGGGAGCGGGCCGTGATCGAGCGAATGGTCGCAGAGGTGCGCACCAAACTGGAAGAGATTGCAAAATGGCCGGGCGCCGGAGGCAACGAAAAGGGTGTCATGGCAATGCTCAAAGGCTTTACGGTGTTCAAAGAGGCCCCGGTGGCGATTGCGGTTTTGACCTGTGAATATGTTGCGCCCATGGATAAGATTCTGGCAAAAGAAAATTTTTCCTTTGAAGAAAAATTTCGACTAAGGGCATTACCGGGCCTTCAAAGTGTGGCCGCTGCCATCCAGAATATGCTGTTGACGGCCACCGAGATGGGCTATGGAACCTGCTGGGGCACCGGTTGCCTGATCGCGAGCGAGGGCATCGAAAAAATTCTGAAGGCCGGAGACGACTGGCACCTGGTGGCGATCGTGCCGGTGGGTGTGGCCAAGGTGACACCGAAGCCGCCCAAGCGCAAAGTGGTTGATGCGGTCATGGAAATACGTTAGTCTGGCGGTTATCTCAATGGGCAAAGGAGGTGGTATTAACCGATAAAGAACAATAACCCGCAAATTGTTTGCGAAGGGGGTATCCCTTCCCGACAAAAATGAAAGGAGGAAGTTATGGGGCTTAAACTCAAAAGACTATCTATCGCAACCCTGATCATCACATTCATGATGGTGGCCCTTACGGCCAATCAGGTGCTGGCAAGTCGGCCGGCAGGTCACTTTAAAGGAACCATGCACTGGGGGGTTTCAGCAAACTGGATGGACCCGTCGATTACGGACCTGAGAGCACCGGGTTATTTTAATCTGTATATGTTACACGATGCGCTTTTGAAACCCATGCCCGAAGGTATGTATACCCCCGGTCTGGCCGAATCCTGGACCCATAACGCGGACTTCACCGTATATGAGTTCAAACTCAGGCAAGGCGTCAAGTTCCACAACGGTGATGAAATGACGGCCGATGACGTGGTTTTTACATTCAAACGCTATAAGGGCGGCAACGTCAAATTGCTCCAGAGCAAAATCGACAAGCTGGAAGCCGTCAACCCCTATCTGTTCCGAATTACCTTCAAAGAACCCTTTCTGGATTTTATCGATTATCTCCTGCCGGGATTCAGTACGATTGCCTGGATCGTTCCGAAGAAACACATCGAAAAAGTCGGCGACGCCGAATATAAAAAGAACCCGGTAGGCTGCGGGCCTTTTAAATTTGTGGAATACAAACCCGGGGTTAGAGTGGTTGCAGAAAGATTCGATGACTTCTGGAGAAAGAAACCGGGCGTCAAAAGAATGGAGTGGGTCATTATCAAGGAAAAAGCCACCCGTTATGCCATGGTCAAAAACGGCGAAGTGGATCTGTCAACGCTTATGACGGACGTTTTCCTTAAAAAGCTGCAGGACGATCCGAAGCTGCGGGTGATCAACCCGGCCAGTTCATCCACGTGGACGGTCATCAATACCGCCCAATGGAATCCGAAATCGCCCTGGGCCGATGTGCGTGTTAGAAAGGCTGCCAGCCTGGCCCTGGATCGCCAGAGCCTTGCGGATATTCACTGTCCCGGCGGCGACCCCATGGGGACCATCGGATTGACGGGCGGAAAAGACGTCGTCCCCCGTGCGCCCGATCCCTATGATCCGGCCGCGGCAAAAAAACTTCTGGCTGAAGCCGGATATCCCAACGGATTGGACGGTGGCATCTTTCATCCCTATCCCGCCGGTTATGTCGCCATGGGTGAACAGATCGCCAATTACTGGAAAGCCGTGGGGATCAACGTAAAGGTCACCATTCTCGATAAGAACATTCTGCTGGGTAACCGCAAGGCCGGCAAATTGACAAACAGGCTTTTTGTCGATTCCAATTCCTTTCCGACGATCGCCGCACGTTTGAATTATCAGCTCGGTCCTGCCGGTTACGGCAATTATCCCGAGATTGAGGCCGAATGGAAAAAATACAACAAATCGTCCGATGCAAAGGAACGACATAACATCATAACCAACGTCCAGAAAATGCTTTATGAGAAATGCCAGTTTATTCCGGTCGCCCAGGCAACGTCACCTGCAGGAATCGGACCGCGCGTCAAAGGTGATCCGTACGGCATTAAAAAGCCGTTTCCGATCTGGTTTGTTTCTCCGCTGGAAGATCTCCAGTTGCATGAATAAAGCATGAACAAGTTAGCGGCAAAACGCAAGATCTTTACAGGTTAAAAGCGACTCCCCTTTTGCACGCAGGCAGGAGGGGAGTCGCAATTCAGTGTTATCGGTCAGATAACAGAGAACAGAGGTCAGATGACAGAAAGCAGTCTGCCCCCTTTTCTTCTGTCATCTGTTTTCTGTATTCTGTCCTCTGTATTTTTCGGACACATAAAATGAATCCGTTTTGCAAATGACTTACCGGACGCTTCACTAAAATAGGTATGAAAAGATACATCATCAGACGTCTCCTGCTGGGAGTCATTGTTGTCTGGATTGTTTCAGTCCTGATATTTCTGGCCACACGTGCATCCGGCGACCCGGTTCTGATGATGGCCGATCCCGGTGCCAGCGAGGAAGAACTGGACGTCATCAGAAATCGATACGGTCTGAATCTTCCCCTGCCCATGCAGTACGTTGTATTTATCGTTAATTCGCTGAAGGGTGATTTCGGTCAGTCGCTGTTTCAGGGAACCGACGCTTCCCAGCTGATACTGGAGCGCATACCGGCTACCATTGAATTGCTGCTGGCAGCCAAATTAATTTCATTGGCCATCGGCATCACGGGGGGTGTCCTGGCGGTGGCCAGTCGGCGCAAGTGGATCAAGAACGCGGTCAGAATGTTTTCGCTTTTGGGTCTGTCAATGCCCAACTTCTGGATCGCGCTGCTGGGGATGCTGCTGTTTTCGGTTCTTTTAGGCATACTGCCGACATCCGGTCGCGGCGAAATTCAGCATCTGATTATGCCGGCCTTTGCACTGGGCTGGTATTTCAGCGCCGGCTATACCCGGATTACCTATTCGGCGCTCCTGGAAGTTCTCAATCAGGAGTACATCAAACTGGCCCGCATAAAGGGCCTGCCCGAGTGGCTTGTGATCGGCAAGCATGCTTTAAAAAACGCCATGATCCCTGTGATTACCCTTGCCGGTATGAACGTTGTCATTATGATATCGGCGGCGGTTCCGATTGAAACCGTTTTTGCCTGGCCGGGTCTGGGGTATTTGCTCTACACCTCGGCCGGAAACCGGGATTTTAATGTCGTCCAGGGAGTGGTTCTGATTATTTCCATATTCATGGTTCTGTTGAACCTGCTGGTTGATATTTTGTATGCCTATCTGGACCCGAGAATTCGTTATGATTAGATGGGGTTTTGAAACCATTTCTAGAAACATTATGGGCTTTAGCGGATGAAAATGATCGTAAATATGCGCCGGATATTGCAACGATATTTTCGCGGTATTCCCAAAATCCCGGCGGCTATTTTGGTGATGCTTTTTTGGGCCGCCATTTTTGCAGATTTTCTGGCACCCCATAATCCCGAGGTCGGCGATCCCAGGGAGCGTCTGTTACCCACGGTTTTCGAAACAGGGGGCATGCTGAAGTATCCCCTGGGAACCGACACCATGGGAAGAGATGTTCTCAGCCGGGTGATTTTCGGTGCCAGGGTCTCTTTGCTGGTTGCGTTTTCGGCGGTTTTTTTATCCGCCTGCATCGGAACATTGGTCGGAATCTGTGCCGGATTTTTCGGCGGCTGGATTGACCAGATCGTGATGCGCTTTACCGACGCCTGGCTGAGTATCCCCACCATCATGTTCGCAACTTTACTCGCGGTTGTGCTGGGGCCGAGCGTGGCGAATATCATCATCATTATGGGCTTGATTTACTGGACCCGTTATGCCCGGGTTACACGCGGTGAGGCCCTCAGTCTGAAATCAAGGGAATTTGTCCATCTGGCCACCATTGCCGGGAGCACTAAGTTGAGGATCATCCGCAAACACATTCTGCCGAACGTTATGAATTCTGTGATTACGCTGGCTTCCCTGCAGATCGGGGTGGTCATTGTGGTGGAAGCCAGCCTGACCTTTTTAGGGGTTGGCGTGCCGCCTCCCAAACCTGCCTGGGGTTTGATGCTCTCCGAGGGGCGGGCAGGGCTTTTTACCGGCCAGTGGTGGCTGATCGTCTTTCCGGGTTTGGCAATCGCACTGCTGGTGATGTCTTTCAATCTTCTGGGGGACTGGTTGCGCCGCCGTCTGGACCCCCACCAGCAAAGTCTTTTATAAATGGGCATGCAGGCAAAACCGATTCTGGAGGTTGAAAATCTGACAACCTATTTTTCCGTATTTGACGGTTTTGAAAAGAAAACGGTCAAAGCGGTCGATGGGGTCTCTCTTGCCGTGACCGCCGGCGATACGGTGGCCATTATCGGTGAATCCGGTTGCGGCAAAAGCACCCTGGCGCTTTCCATCCTGCGCGTACTTCCGGAAACCGCCTCGATTTTAAGCGGAAAGATTCTATTTGACGGAGAAGATCTGCTCCAGAAAGATCGAACGCAGATGTCGAAGATAAGGGCGGAGAAAATAGCCATGATCTTACAGGACCCGATGATGAGTCTGAATCCGGTCTTTACCATCGGAAACCAGATCGGCGAAACCCTCTATTACCATCTGGGTTTGCGCAACCGGACCCTTAAAAACCGCATCAAAGAACTCCTGCTGGATGTCAAAATTCCGGAGCCCGAAAGCCGCATGAAACAGTATCCCCACGAAATGAGCGGTGGCATGCGGCAGCGAATTGTCGGGGCGATCGCTTTGAGCTGCAACCCCAAGTTAATCATGGCCGATGAACCCACAACCAATCTGGATGTGACGATTCAGCTTCAATATTTAAACCTGCTTAGAGATCTGCAGAAAAAAACGGGTGTCACCCTGTTGTTCATTACGCACGACCTGGGAATTGTTGCCGAGATGTGCAAGCGGGTTATCGTGATGTATGCCGGTAAAGTGGTTGAACGCGCACCGGTGATGAACATTTATGACGATCCGGCGCACCCTTACACCAGGGCACTGCTGGATGCCGCTTTCGGTCTGCAGGACTTGAGCAAACGAAGTCCCATAAAAGGGGAACCGCCGGATTTGTCCAATCTGCCCCCGGGATGCCATTATCATCCGCGATGTGAACGGCACATGGGAATTTGTTCCCAAGAAGAGCCGCCTGAAATTGCCTTGAGCCCGGACAGAACCGTCAAATGCTGGTTGTTTGATCCAGAAACCCGTAAGTCGGAGTTAGTTGATGACTTCTGAGGAAAAGATTCCGGCCATCGAGCTGCAGCAGATCAAAAAATATTTTCCGGTGAAAAAGGGTATTATTCGAGACCGGGTCGTGGGCTATGTCAAGGCCCTCGACGGGGTCGATCTAAAACTGAGCGCCAATGAAGTGGTCGGGCTGGTGGGAGAGTCCGGCAGCGGCAAAAGTACACTGGCAAGAATCATTTTGCTTCTGGAACACCCCACTGAAGGACAACTTGTTTTTGAAGGTAAAGATGTGATCACTTTTAATAGGAGCGATCTAAAACGGTATCGTCAGAAAATTCAGGCCGTTTTTCAAGACCCTTACAGTTCACTCAGCCCGCGTCTCAAAGTCAAAGAAATTATCGCCGAACCGTCATTGGTAACCGGGAAGCTCAGCCGCAAAGAAATTGACGATATGGCCTCTGAATATTTGCAGATGGCCGGATTGCATGCCGGTATCCGTAATGTCTATCCCCATGAATTAAGCGGCGGGCAGCGGCAGCGCGTGGCGATCGGGCGGGCGATTTCAACCCAGGCTACGGTCATCATACTGGACGAGCCGACATCGGCCCTGGATGTGTCCGTGCGGCTGCAGATTGTAGAGCTGTTGATGAGACTTCAGCAGGAGCTGGGTCTCAGCTATTTATTGATCGGCCATGATCTTGCCATGGTGGCATACATGTCGACCTATATAGCGGTCATGTATCTGGGTAAAATAGTCGAGCTTACCCGAACGCAGGAATTGATAAAAAATCCGCTCCATCCTTACACCCGGGCGTTGATTTCGGCATCACTGCCCAGCCATCCGAATGAAAAAAAAGAAAGAATCGCGCTGGCCGGAGAAATTGCCAACCCTTTTGATATTCCCAGCGGATGCCGGTTCCATCCCAGATGTCCGGAAGCAAAGGAAGAATGCTATCATATCGACCCGATCCTGAAACCTTTTTTGGAAAACCACTGGGTCGCCTGTAATTTTTAAAAAGAGGGCGTATGTCTAAAAGAAACTTGAATAAATACCTGGTTTTGGACGCTGATCATTGCAGCGGCTGCAGAATCTGTGAGCTGATCTGTTCAATGGTGAAGTTTGGAGAATACAATCCCCAAAAATCCCACATCAAATTAATCCGCAACAGAGAAATGGATGTGAATCTTGTCGCCATTGATTGCCATTGTGATTTTTGTGCGACCTGTGCCCGGTGGTGCCCGAATGATGCGCTGGCGGTTGTCGACACGCAGGCGGCGGCACTGATCCGCAAGCAGAACAAAATCGGCAAATTCCCGGCTCCTTTGATCAAGTCGGATTTGCCTGTCACGGAATGAAGAATGAGTGGATATATCGGAACGCTTCTGAGAGTCAATTTAAGCGAAAAAACAGTTTTAAAGGAAGCGCTTAAAGAGGAACTGTTGGCGCTTTATGTGGGCGGCAGGGGCCTGAACTCAAGGATACTGTATGACGAGCTGGCCCCGGACATCGATCCCCTCGGACCGCAGAATAAAATTATCGTCGGAACCGGTCCCTGCAACGGTACCATTGTACCCGGAAGTCAACGTTTTACGGTTACATCGAAATCTCCGATCTCCGGATTTTTGGGTGATTCCAACAGCGGTGCATCCTTTGGCGCGGAAATCAAATATGCCGGTTATGACATGATCATCGTCGAGGGTGTGTCCGAGCAACCGGTATCTCTCTGGATCAGTGAGGATCGTGTCGAGCTGAAATCGGCCGTGCATCTGTGGGGAAAGACAACCCGGGAAACGGAGCGGGAATTAACCCGTGATTTTGGCGATCCGGATGCCTGCGTGATCAGCATCGGCCCCGCGGGCGAAAATCAGGTTCGGTTTGCCAATCTCGTCAATGATCTGGGAAGGGCTCAGGGCAGAACCGGCCAGGGTGCTGTGTTCGGTTCCAAGCGGCTAAAGGCCATCATTGTGCGCGGAAGCGGTGGGGTCAAAGCCGCTCACCCCCGTCAGCTTCATGATGCGGTTCGGGAAACCCATAAGGCCTGGGATAAAAATATCGACTTCAAGGCTTCGCGTGCAACGTACGGACCGCCCGGAGGCTGGGTGCGGTATGAAAACTTTGGCATGCTTCCGACCCATAATTATCAGAGCGGAAAATTCCGGCGATCGATGCTCGCAAACATAGAGGATTACTTCGTCAAACAGAAAGCCTGTTTTTCGTGTCCGGTCGGCTGTGACCATCTGTTTGTTGTTCCGGAGGGGATTTTTAGCGGGGCTTACGGCTGCGGAGGCGAGCTTTCAAATCTGGGTGACCTGGGCGCTAAAATCGGGTGTGATCGCCTGGACCTGATGTTCAGGGCCAGTGAACTCTGTGACGGGCTCGGCGTCGATTATTTCGATATGTCGGGTATTATCGCCTATGCCATGGAGATTTTTAACAGGGGGCTCCTGACCGAGACCGATACGGGCGGATTGAAACTGGAATGGGGGGATGCCGACGCCATTCTTGAGCTGATCGAGATGACGGCCAGGCGGCAGGGAATTGGGGATGTCTTTGCAAACGGGATGAAAAAGGCGGCTGAGATGATTGGCCGGGACACCGAGAAGTATATGATGCACGCAAAGGGCCAGGCGTTTGCGATGCGCGATCCGCGGGCTTCCAAGGGCTGGGGCCTGGGGTATGCCGTTTCCAGCAGAGGTCCCTGCCATGTCCGGGCACATCTTCCGGAAACGATGCCGGCGGGTGACTGGGATACTGCCGTTCAGCATATCCTCCAAAAATATAAGGATCCCACCAATCCGCTGCTGGAGGAGGGTAAAGGGGAACTTGTCGTCTGGCATGAAGATCTTCAGGCGTTTAAGAATTCACTGGAGATCTGCCATTTCGCCATCTACCCCTGGATGTTTTCGGTACCGCAAATGCTGGCTAAATTTTATAATGCCGTAACCGGCAACGCCATCAATACAGAGAAACTCCTGCATATCGGCGAGCGCATTATCAGTACCGAAAGGGCCTTCAATGTGCGGGAGGGGTTAACCCGTGAAGATGATACCCTGCCCCGCAGGATGCTCGCGGAACCGATGCCGGATGGGCCGGCCAAAGGGCAGGTCGTTAATCTGGAAATAATGCTGAATGACTACTACCGGTTCAGGGGCTGGGACCAAACAACCGGCTTGCCGACCCGCAACAAACTGGTTGAGCTGGGGCTCGAGGATATTGCCGCCGAGCTTGAGGAGATGGGCCGCGTGCCATCCTGAGTGTTTTGCCAAGGAGAGGCTATGATCGAAAACGTATCGGTCGGGTTTATCGGATTCGGGGAGGCCGGTTTTGAGATTGCCAAAGGGTTACGTTCCGAGGGTGTCAGGCGAATGTTTTTATATGACATCGCACACACCGACCTGCTGGAAAACAGGGCCGCCGAAACCGGCGTCGAGGTGACCCGGGGCCTCAAAGCCCTGGCCGAAAATTCAGATTGGATTCTTTCCGTCGTGCCGCCGGGGGTGTCGCTTGAGGTGTCCCGGAAGCTGTTAGGACACCTCCAGCCGGGCCAGTTTTACCTGGACCTGACATCCTCCTTTCCGGAAGATATGAAGTCGGCAGCTGCAATGGTCAAGGCAAGCGGGGCGCATTTTGTGGATGGCGCCATGATGGGGGCTTTGCCGGTGCATGGTCACAAAGTATTGATATATGTTGCCGGAAATCAGGCGGAGACAGTTGCCCGGCGCCTGAATGCAATCGGAATGAATGTAAAAGCCGTCGGTCGTGAAGCAGGACAGGCTTCGGCCGTTAAGCTGATCCTCAGCGTGGCAACCAAAGGGTTCGGCTCGCTTCTGGCCGAAATGCTGCTGGCTTCGCACTATTTCGATGTCGATGATGCTGTCCTTGAAGCGCTCGAGCTATTCTATACGAAAGGGCTAAGGGCTTATATCGATCGCAGTGTCGGCAGCAGCGCAATTTATGCCGGCCGCAGAGTTGTCGAAATGGAGGCATCTGCAAAACTCCTCGAGCAAATCGGAGTCGATCCGATCATGACCGCAGCAACGGTTGCAAGATTGAAGTGGCTCGACTCCCTGGAATTGCCGGCTTTTTTCAAGGGGAAGGTTCCCGGCGGATACAGAGAAGTGCTGGCGGCCTGGGAGGAGATGGGCCTTTTCGCAAAGATGCCGAAGCGGACGTCCTCCGGGTAAAGATCATACAAATATAGCGTCTCACAGCAAATTACAAAACACGGTTCTATTTGCAGTGTCATGTGTTGGGCAAGCGTTGTATTGGTTTGATTGGTTTAATTTGTTCAATTTGTTCAATTGGTTCGGTTTAAGCCAACCAATTCAACCAATGAGACAAATGAAACTAATTTAACAAACATTGTACTTTGAACCAGGAGATGAACACCTGAAACCATAGACCAGGAAAAATAACACATGCGGGGGAACGATCATGAAGACCCATGTTGGCAAACGGGTTCCAAGAATAGACGCCTTGGATAAGGTTACCGGAAAAGCGATCTATTGCGGTGACATTGAGCTTCCCGGAATGCTCCACGGGGCGGTCCTCAGAAGTCCGTTGGCGCATGCCGAGATTGTTGACCTGGAAACATCGGCGGCCTGGAAAGTCCCCGGCGTGAAGGCGGTCGTCACCGGTAAAGATTTTCCGTTTATTTTCGGGACCATGATCAAGGATCAACCGTTTCTGGCCATCGACCGGGTTCGTTATATCGGTGAGCCGGTCGCAGCCGTTGCCGCCGATTCCGAGGCCGCGGCCCAGGAAGCTGTCGAAAAAATAGCCGTAAAATACAACGCGCTTCCGGCCGTTTTCGATCCGCGCGAAGCCGTCCGCAAAGACGCCGTTGTCATTCATGCCGATATGCAAAACTACCACGGCGCCAGATTTTACAACGCCATTCCCGGGACCAACATCTGTACCGTCCGCAAATATGCGCTGGGGGACATCGACAAAGGATTTGCGGATTCAGATGAAATCTTTGAAGACGAATTTTATATCCATGCCGTTGCGCATACGCCGATGGAGACGCATGTCGGGATTGCCCAGTTTTCTGACGAAGATGGCAGGCTAAGCGTCTGGTCACCGACGGACGGGCCCCATCGCCGGGCCAAAGAAATCAGCGATGCCATGAATATCCCCGAGAATAAAATCCGGATTATATCGCCTTATACCGGCGGCGGGTTCGGCGGCAAGGGAAATCTGGTTGCCGAAGCCATTGCCATCGCTCTGGCTAAATTTGCCAAAGGCAGGCCGGTCAGGATGATCTTCTCACGCGAAGAAGAACTCTGCGCCTCACAGATCCGGATCGCCGCCTTTATCAAGCTGACCACCGGCGTAAAGAAGGACGGAACGCTTAAGGCCCGCAAAGCGGAATTGCTGCTGGACAACGGGGCCTATAGCTCCAAAGCGCCGGATGTGGCGGTGCGGGGCGTTCTCACCATTTTTGGTCCGTACCGGATCCCCCATCTGGAGCTGTTTTCGCAACTGGTCTATACCAACAAAGAAATCAGCGGTGCCTATCGGGGGTACGGGACCACTCAGGCAACCATGGCCTGCGAATCCCAGATGGATATCATGGCCGCAAAACTCGGGATGGACCCTTTGGCATTTCGCCTGAAAAATATTTACATGGAAGGCGATAAATATATCAACGGACAGGTTTTACAGGGTGTTGGTTTAAAAGATACCATCGAAAGAGCCTGCGCTGAAATTCGCTGGAATGAAACCGAAGAAACCCCGCAGGGAAATATCCGGCGGGGTAAAGGGATGGCCGTAACCATCAAGGGAACGGCAACACCTTCGAATTCCAGCTGTTTTATAAAGGTGCATTATGATGGCAGTGTGGTGCTTATCTGCAGTTCGGTTGAAATCGGCGCCGGTCAAAAAACAGTCCTGGCCCAAATCGCAGCCGACAGTATCGGTGTGCCGGTGGCATCCGTATCCGTACCCCATTCGGATACTTCCTATTCGCCATACGATTTTGGGGTGACGTCGAGCCGGACCACCTTTCATATGGGCAATGCCGTTCATCTGGCCGGCCACAAGGCCCGGCAGAAAATAATAGCGCTGGCGGCCGAGGTCCTGGATACGCCGGCCGACCGTCTTGATCTGATAGACGGGCGGATTGTGGACACCAAGGGCAGCCATCAGTTTTCCATCAAGGACATTATGACCAAAAAGTATGGCGGCCGGGGGGGCACCATTCTGGCTGAAGGACAATACACACCGGAGGGATCACCCCTGCTGAAAGCGTCACCCGGGGTCGAAAAAATGAGCAGCATTTTCTGGAAATTTGCCACCCATGCTGCTGAAGTAGAAGTTGATATTGAAACCGGCATCGTTAAAGTGCTCAGGGTCGTCGCCGCCCATGATGTGGGCAGGGCGATTAACCCGATGGGATGTGAACAGCAGATCGAAGGCGCCGTCATCATGGGGCTTTCCAATACGCTGTATGAAGAGTTTAAAATGAATAACGGGCGTATTCTAAACGATACCCTGGCGGACTATAAGCTGGCCACTATGCAGGAACTGCCGGAAATTGTTAGCATCCTGGTTGAATCCGTTCAAAAGGAGGGGCCTTTCGGCGCCAAAGGAATCGGCGAGCCTGCAGCCGCCCCGACCGCCCCGGCAATTGCCAATGCCATATACAACGCCATCGGTGTCCGCATCAAGGAACTGCCGGTTACGCCCGACAAAATTCTGGCGGCTTTAAGGGATAAGACGTCCCCATAGAATCATGATGATTTGGATTACTTCTTGTGTCGATCATCCTAACTTGCCAAGTCTGCCAACCGCCGACACGCGGAAGGAGGTACAATGAGAGCTTTATTTGTCCTGACACCGGCTGAATCCAAAAGGCTGATCGGAAAAGCAGTGGCTGCTTTGCCGGAAGTAAAGCATGCCCTGAAAAATGACTATGTGCTGGTTGGTCATGGATCGACCAATGTTTATGTGGCTGAAGCGGTTTTGGGAAAGGAAAAAGTCGCCGAACTTCCCGATTATTTGAAGAACAGGTGACCGCCCCGCCCCGGCGGTACAGAGGCCGGCGGTCGGCCATTTACGAAGCGTGTCGCGGTGAAAAAGCGAAAAAGAGAGGAATTTCATGGACGTCCAGGAAAAAAGAATCGGCCGGGTTTTCAGGGCCAATTTGAAGGTAGGCGAAGACTTTTTTGAAGAAATATATAAACTCGCTGAAAAAGAAAATATCCGGGAAGCCTCGCTTTTTGTCATCGGCGCCCTGAGCGCAGGAAGTATGATTACCGGTTTTAAAAGCATAGAAGGTGATCTGGACAGAAGGGAACTCGGGCAGAAAAGAGAATTTTTTGCCATTGGAAACCTGACCTGGCCATCGGCGCGCCCCAATGCGGTTCCGGAAACCGTGGCCTGGGATAAACCCCGGCCTTACGCTCATTTTCACCTGGCGTTGGGGCCGGATGTAGGTGCCACCGACCCGGAAATACTTGTCGGCCATCTGGACGAAGCCGCCATTGTGGGTGCCTTTGTCGATATTTACGAACTGCTTTAGCCCGCTCACCGCGCCAGAGTGAAAAGAAGCGCTGACCGATCCGTCATGACCTTGTGACTGACGATGCGCGCTGTCGCCGGAGGGAGGAAACAATGATTCGCCTGAGTGACCATCTGTTAGTGGAAACCGATTTTCTATGGGCCAACGTTGGGGCCGCAATTACGGAGGCGGGTATCGTACTGCTGGATTGCCCGGTCCGACCGACCGACTCGCGCAAATGGCAGGCAGAAGTCGCACCGCTAAGCCCGCACGGCATTCGGTTTCTGATTTCAACCGATTATCACGGCGATCACGTTACCGGCGCCGCTTTTGTCGAGAATTGCACTTTTATTGCCCCGCAGCTGGTTTACGATCAAATCTTGCGGACCAAAGGCCGCGATTCCTTTTCCAAAAAGATTTTTACCGAAACGCTGCGAGACCAGGGCCATCGGGATGAAGCCGCCACCATCGAAGCGGCGGTTATCCCATTGCCGCAGATTTGTTTTGACGATGGCCTGTATCTGCACCTGCCGCCGCTGACTTTTGAGATCCGTCGATTCGGCGGTCATACCCCGGCCTGCAGCGTTGTTTACATTCCGGAAGAGAAAGTCGTTTTTGCTGGTGATATCGTGATCGAATCCCCCTGTCCCGGAATGCGCGATGCCAATGTCGATGACTGGCTGCGGGCGCTGGATTGGATCCAAGGCCTGCCGGTCGACAGGATCGTGCCGGGACACGGCAATATCGGCGGCAAAGAGATCTTGGGTAAACTCGGAAATTATCTGACCGACATCCGCGCAAACATGTCACGGCTGATTAAAAGCGGGCTGGAAAAACATGAAGCCGTAGCGGATAAATCTTTCGACCGATTTTATCATGCCGATACCAAAAGCGGCGCCTATTGGGCCAAGCAGCGGGAGGAAACCTTTAAAAAGGGCTTGGAGAAGTTATATAGTGATATAAAAGGAGATTAAATTTTAAAATCGATTCTCGTTTTGCGTCCTGTAAGTAATTTACATAACACGGTTTTATATTAGGTGTCATTTCTTGGGTTCAGAGGTTCAGGGTTCCTATCAGCCGCAGTGGGCTGCTTGTTGTATTCGTTTTATTGGTTAAATTTGTTCAATGGGTTCGGTTTAAATCAGCCAAATCAACCAATGAAACTAATGAAACCAATCTAACAGGCCTTTGAACCTCTGAACCTTTGAATCAGGAGAGGAAGCAGCATATGAAGGCTCTAGAGAAAAGAAGACGTTTACTTAAAATGCTAACCAGCAAAGAAACGATAATAATGCCTGCTGTCTATGATGCGGTATCGGCTCGTATAGCTGAGATTGCGGGTTTTGAGGCCGCCTTGCTTTCCGGTTCTGTAGCCGCAGCCACTCTGCACGGCTTTCCGGATTTGGTACTGGTAACGATGACGGAGGTGGCGCAGCTGGCCAAACGAATTACGGGTTGCACGACCCTGAGCCTTCAGGTGGACTGTGACAACGGCTTCGGAAACGCCCTGAACGTGATGCGCTGTGTGCGGGAATTTGAAGCTGCCGGCGCTGCCTCGCTGACGCTTGAAGATACCGATCTGCCGCGTCCCTATGGCTCAAAGGGTCCTTCCGCCATATCGACTCAGGAAATGTGCGGCAAATTGGAAGCGGCGGTGGAGGCCCGCAAGGACTCTGAAATTGTTATCGTCGGACGCACGGACACGTTTCGCTTTTACGGTATAAATGAGGCCATTGAACGCGTTCGCGCCTACCAGGAAACCGGTGTGGACGCTATTTTTGTCCCCGGACTCCAGAAAAGAGAAGATCTGGAAAAAATCAGAAAACATATTTCACTTCCGGCGATCAGTTCCGGATTGCCGAAGCCCGAAGCGGGCAAAAGCGGCCTGGATATTCTGCAAGAAATCGGGTTTTCGATGACGGTACTGGCAAAATATCCGTTTATGATTGTCGTAAAGACGCTGCACGATTCATTATCTTACCTTAAGGAAAAGCGCGAATGGGGTCCTTTCGAAGAACAGATGGGTTCGACCCGAATGCTTGAGGATATCATTCGTGCCGATCAATATGCAGACTATCGGAAGCGGTTCATGCTGGCCGCTAAAGATTCGTCCATTTAAAAAAACAATAAACCGAAACCGCGAAAGGAGTAAGGCATGATTCATGTAATTGCAACGGTCAACACGAAACCGGGATGTCGCGACAAATATCTGGAAATCTTGAAAGGTAACGTTTCAAATGTAAAGGGCGAAGCGGGCTGCCTGGTGTACGAGCCGACCATCGATATGAAGACCGATATCGAGATTCATCAGAAGACCGGCGATGACGCGGTAACGATCGTTGAGGCCTGGGACAGGGTTGAGTCGCTGAAGGCGCACTTCCAGCAGCCGCATATGCTGTCTTATCGCGAAAAGGCCAAAGACCTCATCGAATCAGTCAGCATACTGGTTCTGCAGCCGGCATAAATCCATTATGAATCTATCCTGTGGCACTGTGACTCACTATCTGGGATCAGATAAGCAAAAGGCTTCCGGCCACAACCGTAATCGTTCCGAAAACCACGACCCGGTTAAATATTTCAATTTTGCGGTTCAGCAGAAATGAAAAAAACAGCAGAATAATCGGGTACGTCCAGACAAGCGGCGCAACGATGCTTGCAGGTGCCAGGCTGAGCGCCGCGAAACGGGCGATATTGGCGCCAAGACTCAAAATCCCGGTTAAAAAGAATAAACGGGCGACGCGGCCCGGTATTTGAAAAAGCAGGCGCCGCTTCCGGCGGTTAAAAAGAAAAAACGCCAGAAAAAATGTGGCCGCAATATAAGAGATCAGCACGCCTGCCAGGGGTGCATTGAGGTCTTTGAGGCCCAGCCGGGCAAAAATAAATGAAATCCCGATAGAAAATCCGCAGCCCAGACCCAGCAAAAGTGCCGTGGCAGGTATTTTTGACAGACTGCCGTCGTCACCGCGAAACATCTGTTTGCTCGTTCCGGTCAGCATAATGCCCATCGTGATGAGCATGACCCCGGCGGCGATGCGCCAGCTTAACGGCTCTTTCAGAAACACGATGCCGATAACTACCGAGATCAGTACACTTGTTCGTATCAAAATGCTGCTAATGTTTGCACCCAGCAGCTGGGAGCACCGATAGATCAGGGTCCGTCCGACCACGAAGAAAAAGATCCCCGCCGCTGACAGCCAGAGATAGCTCTGCCATGGAAAACGGATGACGCTGGGGAGTTGGTCACTGTACGCGACAATGGGTACTAAAATCGGCAGGGAGAGCGGTACACTGATCAGTATGCCGATACTCGAATCCTCAACGCCCAGTACGGCGCGGCGGACAAAAACCGCATGAAGTGCGAAAAAAAAAGCCGACAGAAGGGCTAACAAAGGGCCGTTCATCAACAAAAGCTCCGTTTATCGTCTTAAATTACTCTCCCGAAATTCGGTCGGGAAAGCCACAGCGTATTTTACCAAAGAGGCTGCATGGCTTTTCCTTAAAAAATCACACATAGTCAAGTACAAAGTTTCAAATTCCCGCGGTTTTTGATCGAAATTTTCCCCGGGCAAGATTGCCTTCATGAAGCCATAAATATTTGCAATCTTGTACTAAAAGCGGTAAAGTTAAACTCATGAAGGCCAATAAAGACAAAAAAAATCCCGAACGCTCTGTGCAAAACGCCAAGGCATCCGGGCTTCCGATCAGGCTCCAACCGGAAGAACAGACGGAAATTCTGAAATCCTGTCGGAAATTGAGTAACATCCTGGATCCTGAAGAATTGTATGCGGTATTTGCGGATGTCATAGAGAAGAAGGTTGCGGTCAACGAGCTGGCGATTTTTCATTATCGCAAAACCGAAGATGCGCTGGAGCTTGTTTTCAGTAAAGGCCTCGGGAAGCTGAATTTTCAGATCCCCAAAAATGAAAGCGGCCTATGGAAATCTATTTTAGGCGGCGAGGTCTTTGCGGTCAGCGACGGTGCCGGCAATCCGCTATTTTCGAAAGAATTTGAAAAGCTCGGACTTGAAAATCTTCGGTCCAGGCTATGGGCCCCCCTGGGCATGGGCAATGAACTGGTCGGCCTTGTGACGTTTGGATCCAAAGGTGCCGGCCAGCATTTCGATGATTCCGACCTTTACTTCCTTCAACAGATTTCAGCGCATGCCGCCGTCTGCTTCAACACCTGCCGCCTTTATAAGAGGCGCCAGAAAGAAAAGGAAGACCTGGACAAAACCCTCCAGAATCTGTCACTGCTCTACAGTATCGGCAAGGCCATGAATTATATCAGTGACCTGAAAAGACTGCTTCAGTTTATTTTGGGTCAGGCCATTGAGATCACCTCGGCCGAAAAAGGATCCCTCATGCTCTATGATATGGAGACAGATCAGCTGAATATCCGGGTTCTGGCCGGATTGGAGGACGATTCCTTTCAGGAAAAAGTAAATAACAATGAAATCGAGTGCCGCAGTTTCAAACCGGGTGAAGGCATCGCCGGTCGGGTTTTTCTGAACGCCAAGCCCATTGTGGTCAATAATATTAAGGAAGATGGAATTTTTGTCGACTCTGACACCTCTTACGTGCGTTCGATTGCCTGTATCCCCATGATCGTTTACAATGATGTTATCGGTGTCATTAACGTCACCAACAAGCGCCATGGTAAGGAATTTACGGACGACGATGTGGAAATGCTGAAAGCTGTCGCCGATCAGGCGGCGGTGGCCATTAACAAAGCCCAGCTATGGGATATGGCCGTTACCGATTCTTTGACCGGGCTCTATGTACGGCGATATTTCATGGTTAAACTGCAAGAGGAGCTCGTTCGGGCCGAGCGTTACAATAATATTCTATCGATTGTCATGGCAGACCTGGATGGATTTAAAAATATAAATGACTCTTACGGTCATGATGCCGGCGACCGCGTTTTAAATGCGGTCGGCAAGTTTCTGCAACAGAACATCCGGGATGTCGACGTAGTTGCCCGATATGGCGGTGATGAGTTTGTCATCATGATACCCGAAGCGGCCGAAGATGCTGCTTATATTCTATCCGAGCGCTTAAGAAAACAATTTGCGGAACTTAAATTTGATAATTTGCCGCCAATTACCATCAGTCTGGGGATCGCCACCTATCCTTTCGATGGCAAGGACCTGGAAGACCTCATTAAGAAAGGGGACTCAGCCATGTATGCGGCCAAAAGGACCGGTCGCAACAAAGTGGTCAAATACACTCCGGACATTGAACTGATTGGAGAAAAAAATACCTCGCCGATATAGATGGCGAATCGATTGATCGTGTCTTTATACTTCCACATTCCGCAAGCACGGTTGCTGCGGGGAATGTTCTTGAAAAATAACCGGATTTACCTGGTTGGGCATGTAAAATCATTTTTAAGTGAAAGTGGGGCTTCAACTTTCAGGGAGGACATATGTCAGATATCTTACAGGTTGTCATAAACAGGGATCCAAAGGAAAAGGAATTTCATCAGGCCGTCAATGAGGTTATGGAATCGGTAAAACCGGTTTTAGACCAGAACCCGATTTACCGCCAGGCGAAAATACCGGAAAGGCTCGTTGAGCCGGAACGGGTCATTATTTTCCGGGTACCCTGGATGGATGACCAGGGAGAGATCCAGGTAAACCGGGGATTTCGAATTGAAATGAACAGTGCGCTGGGCCCCTACAAAGGAGGGCTGCGCTTTCATCCCTCGGTCAATCTGGGCATCCTAAAGTTTCTTGCCTTTGAACAGGTATTTAAAAATGCCCTGACCACCTTGCCCATGGGCGGTGGGAAAGGGGGATCGGATTTTGACCCCAAGGGGAAATCAGACAACGAAGTCATGCGCTTTTGCCACAGTTTTATGTGCGAGCTCTTCCGCCATATCGGGCCCGACACCGATGTTCCGGCCGGTGATATCGGGGTGGGTGCCAGGGAGATCGGATACCTGTTCGGCATGTACAAGAAACTGCGGAATGAATTTACGGGCGTGTTAACCGGCAAAGGCCTTAACTGGGGCGGGAGTTTGATCCGTCCCGAAGCAACCGGATACGGATCGGTTTATTTTGCGTCTGAAATGATTGCCACCCGCAACGATTCCCTCCAGGGCAAAACCTGTTTGGTATCCGGATCCGGCAATGTGGCCCAGTTTACCACTGAAAAATTGATTGAACTGGGGGCTAAAGTGGTCACCCTTTCGGATTCTTCCGGTTATATTTTCGATGAAAGCGGTATTGACAGCAAGAAGCTCGAATATATCAAGGTGCTCAAAAACGTCCGCAGGGGCCGGATAAAGGAATATGCCGACAAATATTCATCGGCCGTTTACACCGCCGTTGATCCGGCCTTAGATCATAATCCCCTCTGGAACCATAAAGCCGATTGCGCCTTCCCCAGTGCCACCCAAAACGAGATAAATGCCAAGGATGCTCAGAATCTGGTCCGCAATGGTGTTTTTCTTGTCTCCGAAGGGGCCAATATGCCCACCGTACCCGAGGGTGTCGATCTCTTTTTGCAGGAAAAACTGTTGTATGGACCCGGCAAAGCCGCCAATGCCGGTGGCGTATCGGTTTCGGGCCTTGAAATGACCCAGAACAGCATGCGACTGGGCTGGACGCGCGAGGAAGTCGACAACCGGCTGAAAATGATCATGAAAAGCATTCACCAAACCTCGCTGGAAGCAGCCGAACAGTACGGCACACCCGGCAACTATGTGAACGGCGCCAATATTGCCGGTTTTGTGAAGGTGGTGGACGCGATGCTCGATCAAGGATTGGTTTGATGGGATCCGTAGACAAATTGGCGTATGAAGCTCAATGCACAAAGCTCAAGGCTCAAAGCGATCTGCAGAATATATAATAATCCGCAGATTACGCAGATTAACACAGATTAGGCTCAAAAATAAAATAAAGCCCGCTGATTCCACAGATTAATAAAGAATAAGTCTTAAAAGTTCACTTATAGAGAATATAATTTGTGTAATTTAATTATATTTTTTAATGTTTTTTTAACCTAATTATAATCTGCGGAAATCTGCGAAATCCGCGGATAACAAAATCGCCTGAGTCGATAAAATCTGCGGACAAATAATTAACAAAATGTGATGAAGATTTCGATCGTTGTGCTTGCCGCAGGTTTGCTGGGGGGACTCCTTTATGCTGAAAAAAAGGAGGTCCTTAAGGCCAAGCTGGCTGTTAAAATCGTTCTATCCTCCCTGTTTATTTTTGGTGCTGTAATTCAGCCCCACCCGATTGTTCCCTATTACCGCTTTATCCTGACCGGTTTGCTCTTTTGCCTGGGAGGCGATGTATTCCTGGCGTTACCCCGGCAAAAGATGTTTCTTTACGGTCTCGTTTCTTTTTTACTGGGACATTTGTTTTATATTGGCGCCTTTTTTTATACGGCGGGTATCAATCAGGGGGCCGGCATTGGATTGGCCATAAGTGCGATGGCCAGTGGCGGCGTGTTTTTGTGGTTGCGGCCACACCTGGGTCCCATGAGGATTCCGGTGATTTTCTACATTCTGGTGATCACCGCAATGGTCGCGGGCGCCTGCTCGGTCCTGGCTGCGAGTGGCTTGGCCTTATCGGGTAGAATACTGGTTTTCAGCGGGGCCCTGGGTTTTTATGTTTCCGATGTCTTTGTTGCGCGACAGCGGTTTTTAAAGACCGAATTTCTGAATCGGCTAATCGGCCTGCCCCTGTATTATAGCGGGCAGTTTATGCTGGCGTTTTCAGTCGGCGTGTTGCAGCCGGCAGTGTCCTAATTTGGTCAGCTGTCAGACGACGGATGACAGAGGACAGAAACAATGGTACCGTAAACAGAAGGTAGCTTATTATTTCCGGTCATAATCTCTGACCTCTGACCTCTGTCTTCTGTTATCTAACCCTTGAACTTAATCCTTGACAATCTTTTTATAAGCGGCAAAAGCCAGTAAACCGCCGGCAATGCCGCCGCCGGCCTGGATCAGGTTGGGGATTATTTCGGATACGGCTCCCTGGAGACCGATGTTGGGCATTAATGCTTCCGCAATAAAGTAGCATGCGACCATAGAAGCGCCGCCCAGCAAGAGCAAAAGCCAGCGGCTAAATTTCTGCCGGCCGGATGCCAGGGCACACAATCCGCCCTCAGCGCCCTTGGCGACCAGGGTAATTGGCGCAAACAGGCCGAACCCGCCGATGATATCCGCCAACGCAGAGCCAATACCGCCTGCGCCCGCACCCCACCAGAAATTTCGTTTCTGGGTCAGACTTCCCAAAACCAGACCGGAAAACACCACGGCGACATCTCCAAAATTGAAATATCCCCGGCTGGGCAGCGGAATCCTGATAAAAAGCGTTATCAGGGCAACAACCACCGTAAGTGCGATAAAAGCAATTTTAATATTTTTCATTTGTTGGCCTCATTTAAATGTTGATACCGGTTTCTGAGCAATCGATTTGAATTTTCAATTTCTTCATAAAGATACAAATACAGAGCGATTATGAGGCAGGCATATTTTTTTAAGGCATATTTGATATTGCTGCCTGATTTTAATTCCGGGTAGGTGTTCAGATACCAGGAAAAACGGCGCAATATTTTTTCACCTTTTGAGAATGCCGATTTTATTGTAATTAAATCGACCCGTTTTTTCATGGAAATCGGAAGGTTGATGATATCGAGGTAGGTTATGTAACTCAACACGACTTTTAAATAAACCAGCGAGCTGGGAAACACCAAGCATTTGATAAGCGAATCCGCTAGCCAATCCTGCCTGCCGAACAGTCGGGTGAAGTGAAAAATCAGTCCGAAAATGAATAGCGTAAACACAAACGGAAAACAGAATTTGAGCAGGGAAGTCGTTTCCTGCAACGAAAACCGCAGCGTATTCCATCCGAGTACGCCTATAAAAACAGCCAGTTGAATTGCGATATGATCATAAAAAGGTCCAAATACAAATAGCCAGAAAAATGAGAGTATGAGCGTGAATATGATGCCAAGTTTTAAAAGGACCATGTTTACTCTTTCTTTACACTGATATTCTTAATGTGACCATCAAAATCCGTCAGGTCAAATCTTACGTTGCAGGTCTGGTATTTTGCGGACAGGGCGTCCGACCGGCCCTCGCCCAGATGGGTAACGATGATGTAGGTGCGGATAAACGCATTGCTCCAGTCAAAGATGAATCCGTAATCCGGAAAATATTTATCAAATTCATCCAATATAAAAACGGTTGCCGAGCGGCTTTTTTTGATCCACAGCTTTAAAAGCTCGACCTCATCATTATCCGACACTTTGATCCCCTGAACCGATAGCAGTGCTCTCAGGGTATAGAGTTGCGTTCGAATATCCTGACCGATATATATATAGGGAACTTTGTCTTCCTTAAGTGCCGGGATGATTATTTTCTCCAGGAAGGATGTTTTTCCAAAGCCGTTGCCCCCTCTTAAATAGAAACGACATGCGCTGTTTTTAAAATTGAGATCGTCGGCCAGACGAAAGTTCAGGCCCCGCCTTGCTAAAGGATATGTGCCCCTTTTTATTTCCATACCTTCAAAATATCTCTTGAATGCGGTCTTTGGTATCAGTGAACAGCCTGATCTCATGGCTGGAACGCATTTCTTTAAATTTTCCAAATAATTTCAATCGATTGTCGTCACTCAGCGAGTCCAGAACGTTATTCAGCAACAATTTTAGACCATGAATTTTCTGACTGCGAATCAGCGCCAGCATCAGAAGACACGCCAGGATTGCTTTTTGGCCGCCGGAGTAGGTGTCGAAATCCTTATCCGGTTTTACATCGTATATGCTAAATTCTTCAGCCTCGCGCATGATGTTTTCCACCAGAACAGAGTCGGCCCGGCGTTGCAGCAGCCAGACTTCCTCTCGGATGGAAGATGATATAAACAGATGATTAAATTCCAGAATCAGGAAACCATCGCCGTATCTGTTCAAGATCGCGTCTAAGTCATAGATTGCCATAACATTCTTTCAAATCATTAAAACCGAATTGCAGTATGATACCTGAATGTTGCACGGGTCGGAGGCTTTCATATGCAAGATTCAGGTTATATATCATATTGAGACAATTTGGCGATCGAAATTTGCGCACAGGTTCAACGGTCAGCCGGCCACAAAACGGTTTTTACATCCACGGCCTTTTCTATCAACCCATACTTAAAAGCAAAATCAGCAAATTGCTGCCATCGTTCTACATCTATCTTCTGGCTGCGGGCATAATAGGGCAGCGTTAGTTTGAAAGCGTCGGTTTCGGTCCTGCGGTCTGCTTCCGGTACTTCCTCAAAATAGTGTTGTAGCGCCTTTTGGGGATTTGCGCGAACATAAACGATGGCGCGATCGACGATCTTTTTGAATGTCTCCAGGGCCGCCCGATTCTTTTTCATGGTTTTCAAGCTGGTGACAAAAATTAATTCATCATAATCGGGTATCCCCCACTTTTCCAGCTCGAAATAGGCGACTTCATATCCCCTGTGGTGCATTTCGACGGTTTCATAGGTTTTAAATGGTCCCATGACCGCGTCTACTTTCCCGGCTGTAAGGGATTGGACGATGGAAAAGCCGACATTTACAGGTGTATACTGTTCAATGTGGTTGAGTTTGGCAAATGCCTCTAGAAGAATGTCCATGAGGCCGGGTACCGTGTATCCGATCTTTTTGCCTTCCAGATCTTTAGGAACTTTTATGCCCTTGTCTTTCATAAACAGCAGCGTCGCTAAGGGATGCTCAATGAGACGTCCAAATGTCACGATTTCGAGACCTCTGGCAGCGGCAATGATGGTCTGGGGTTCATAGGAAATAGCGATGTCCGCCTTTCCGGCAGCGGCAAGTTTGAGCGCATCTGCCGTTTCAGACGGGCTGATAATGTTGATTTCTAGACCTTCCTGAGAAAAATAACCCTGTTGTCGGGCAACATAAATGGGCAGATGGTCGACATTGGGAAACCAATCGAGGATCAGCGTAAAAGTCTGGGCGGCATATATGGCTGAGGTCCAGGTTAAGATAAGACAAACCGACAAAATTGAGTTTAAAATTATTTTCTTCATTTTGTCTCCTTTTACAATTGTTTCCATGTGATAACCCTTCTCTCCAGAAACCCGACAAATAGCCACATGCTTACACCCATCAGGGACAACCACATAATTGCGGCAAACACCAGGTCCACCCTGAGTCTGGCATTGGCTTGAATCATCAGGTAACCGAGTCCCTGTTGCGCGCCAACCCATTCGCCGATGACAGCCCCGATAGTGGCCACTGAAACTCCGACTTTAAGTCCGGCAAAAAAATGAGGCAATGCCCATTTCCAGTATAGCAGACGCATGGCTTTCCAGAATCCGGCGCCCATCAGGTGAAAGAGAATCCGATATTCTTGATCGCAGCTTTTAAATCCTTCCAGCAGGCTTACCGTGATCGGGAAAAAAATGATGATCGCGGCCATCAACACCTTGCTGGCAATACCATAGCCCAGCCAGACAACCAATAAAGGGGCAATCGCAAAAACCGGAACCGCCTGAGAGGCCACCAAAAAAGGCGCGATCGTATTTTCCACCGAAGGATGGGCAAACATAATAACCGAAAGGGGTACGGCAATTGCCAGTGAAATAAGAATCCCGATTAGCACCTCCAATGCGGTTATTCCGGCGTGGGGAAGCAGAAGGCCGGCCTGAGATACCGCCACGCTGACGATCTGGGTCGGCATGGGCAGAATGAAATCTGGTATCGCCAAGACTCTACAGGCCATTTCCCAGGAGGCCAGAATCGTAAGCGCCCCGGCGAGCGCAATTAGTCTAGAGGTTTTCATTTTCCAGCTCATCCTGTAGACGGCTTAAGACATGTTCTTTGATTTCAATTAACTCCGGATCCTTCAGGCGACGGGGCTTGGGGCCGCTCAAGTGCAAGTGCTCCAAAATACGCATGGGCAGTTTGCTCATGACCAGCACATCGTCGGCCAGTATAAGGGCTTCATCAATATTATGGGTGATCATTAAGATACTTTTGTTGAATTCGCTTTGAAGCAAAAGAAGCAAAGACTGCAAACTGGTACGGGTGATCGCATCGAGAGCCGAAAGTGGTTCGTCCAGCAAAACGAGTTCATGCTCAAACATCAGGGTTCGGACCAGCGCACAGCGCTGACGCATACCGCCGGAGGTTTCTGCGGGCAGATAGTTTTCAAAACCTTCCAATCCCAGGCGCTTAAAAAGTCTCCTTGCCTTGGTATTTGAAATGGTCATGTCCGATCCGGTAATCGTTGCCGGAAGCAGGGCATTGTCCAGCAAAGTAAACCAGGGAAGCAGTAAATCCTTCTGCTGCATATAGGCAGCCTTTTTCCCCAGGTGCGGCAAGCTTTTTTCAAGCCAAAAAATCTCTCCGTTTTCTGGCGGCAAAACGCCGGCAAGTACATTGAAAAGAGTGCTCTTGCCGCAACCGGATGGACCAATTAAAATCGTAAAGCCTCTGCGGGGGACGGTGAGGTTGAAATTTTCAAGTACAGCGAGGTCGCCGAAATGTTTGCACAGCCCTGAAACTTTCAGCATTTTGAAATTCCTCCGAAACAGAATTTTGCCGGAGGATGAGGAAGGAATACCGTGTTGCACGTATCAACTTCCCTGCGCCGGCATGATCCGGATCAGGTTCCAGGGGTCGAGGCATCAAGCCTCCTCTCAGCCGATGTAATTCGGCTCCCCCAGTGACTTTGGTTTAATTGCTACCATTAAATTAAGGTATTGTCAATTTATTCGCCCGAATCCAGCTGGCTTAGACGGGATTCGAATTCAGCGTTGCGGGTGTCGAGATCGCGCGCTAATTTTTCCAGTTCTGAAAAAAGCTGGTCGATTTTTTGCTGGCAGGCATGCAGGGCCTGGGAAATTTCAGTGACCCGAAATCCATCCTGGTCCTGGGCGGCTTGCTGCATGGATAGATTCAGGCGGTCAAGTTCGGCTTCTTTATTTTCCATTTGTTTTTCAACTTTGATGATGCGCTCCTGGAGAGGCTTTAAAATGCCGGATCGCTCCGAGATGATTTCCGATCTTTGGCGGCGCAATTCCTTTTTTGTCCGTTTGGCGGGTTTAGCATTCAGGTTCTGTTGGCGGCTCCTGCCGGCCGTCATATCTTCATCCTGCCAGCCGCCCTTGTCCAGAAAGCGCTGATAACTGCCATCAAAAACCGCTATACGATCATTTTGAAATATGACCAGTCGCTGGGCCAGAGTGTGTAAAAACATCTCGTTATGGGTTACCATAATGACCGTGCCGTCAAAGTTGTCGATTGCCGCCAGCAGGGCGTCGCTGGACTCCATGTCGAGATGATTGGTGGGTTCATCCAGCAACAGAAGATTAACCGGGGTCACCAGAAGCTTGCCCAGCACGACCCGGCTTTTTTCACCGCCGGAAAGAACGCTGATCTTCTTGAGGGCATCATCTCCTGAGAACATCATCGCCCCGCAGACGTTGCGGGCATGCTGCAAATCGCCATCCGGATTCGAAAAAACAATTTCCTCCAGAACGGTTCGGCTATCAACCAGCGTTTTGACGCTGCCCTGCTCAAAAAAGCCTTTTTTGACCGCCGGATGGTAGTTGATTTTGCCGGTCTGGGGCGTGATTTCGCCACCGAGCAGTTTCAGCAGGGTTGATTTGCCTTTTCCGTTTGGGCCAACCACACAGATTCGCTCCCCCGCTGCCACGGTAACATTAAAATCGCGAATCAGGGGTATTGCCCGATCATATGAGAAATTTAAATTCTGTACGCTGAACATATGTTTGGCGCGCAACGGACTGCTGTTGAAAGAAAAATCTAATATTTTCAATCTTTCAAGTTTTTGTTTTTGTTCCATCTTCTGCAGGGTTTTGATGCGGGACTGCACCAGATTGGCCTGTCTGGCTTTGGCTCTGAAGCGTGTAATGAACTGCCGGATTTCTTTGCGCCGGCGTTCATCCTTGATGCGGGTTTTCTCATACACCTCTTCATCCATGGCGATCTGATCATAGTACTTTGCCGTGTTGCCCTGGATTTTGCGCACCAGCAGGCGATGAATTCCCATGGTATGGGTGACAATTTTATCCATGAAACTTCGATCATGGGTGATCAGCATCACTTCGTGGGGCCAGCTCCGCAGGAATTGTTCGATCCAGCGAATGGAGGTGATATCCAGGAAGTTGGTGGGCTCATCCAGCAGCAAAAGGTCCGGTTCGGCAATCAAGGCCTTGGCCAGATTCAGGCGCACCTGATACCCGCCTGAAAACGCCCGGGGATGGTGTTGGAATTCCGTCTGGCTGAAACCGAGTCCGGCAAGGATCTTTTCGGCTTTCCAGTTCTGATCTTTTTCGGTCTCCGGCAGAGCCGATACAGCTTCGGCTAAAATCGTATCGCGGCTGAATTCAAGGTGCTGCCGAACGTAACCGATGCGGTAGTTTTTGGGGATGACGATAGACCCTGAATCGGGACTTTCTTTGCCCAAAATCATCCGAAAGAGCGTCGTTTTTCCGTGACCGTTGCGACCCACAATGCCCAGCCGTTCTCTTTCATTGAGGGCAAAGCTCAGCCCTTCGAAAAGGATTAAATCCCCATAGCTTTTGTGCAGGTTCTCTACTCGAATCATGTCTAAAAAGTTACCTAAAGTAAATCCGTTGGGTCGGCTCAACGGATTTACTGGTTAACCTTTTTTGCTGGGAGCGTCAATGGTCAATCGTTGCGTTTCTTGAAACCTGATATACAATTTGCTATAGTGGGCCCAAAATTTTTTCCTGAGTCTTGCATGAAAACCTCCGACGCGTGCAAACCCCAGGTAAATGCTTGTCCTACTTGCGGAAACATTCCACTACCAGGACCTTTTCTATGGAGCTGTTTGTTGCTTTTAAAAGCCCGCTGATCTCCCTCGGCCGCTATACCATCGACACGGTTAAGGATATGGGCAGAATCGCCCTGTTTTTTGCTAAAGGTTTTGTGCTCATTTTCCCACGGCCGGTGCAATTCAACAAGATTTTACAGCAGATCTATTTTATCGGTATGAAATCCATTTTTGTGGTCTGCCTTACGGGTGCATTTACCGGTATGGTTCTGGGACTTCAGGGTTATTACCTGCTGGTCAAGTATGGTTCCACCGGCGTTCTGGGTTCGGCCGTGGCTCTATCATTGATTCGTGAAATGGGACCGGTGCTCACGGCCGTGATGGTGATTGCCAGAGGCGGATCTGCCATGGCGGCCGAAATCGGAATTATGCGCATTTCGGAGCAGATCGATGCGCTCGAAACCATGGACATTGATCCCCTCCGTTTCCTGGTCAGCCCCCGAATCGCTGCGGCCTTAATCAGCTTTCCGCTGTTGACCGCCCTTTTTGACGTGGTCGGGATTTTGGGTGGTTATTTGACCGGTTCGGTCTTGCTGGGCGTAAACCCGGAGCTGTATTTCTCACGGGTCGAATCCAGCGTGGCGCTGATGGATGTCGCCGGCGGGTTTATAAAATCAATCGTATTTGCGGTGATCGTCGTATCGATCTGCTGTTTCCAGGGATATTTCACCCATACCCGCACAGAATTTGGTGCCAAGGGTGTCAGCATGTCAACGACATCAGCCGTCGTGCTTTCCTGTGTAATGATTTTAGTCGCGGATTATGTGCTGACTTCATTTCTACTATAAGCCCAATTGAATTAAAAACCAACTGGGCGTTATCTGTTAACCAGTAACAAATAACGAATAATTGAGCGTTTCAAATTATGGCTCCAGCGCTTATTGAATTAAAAGATACGGTAAAATGGCTCGGCCCCAACAAGGTTCTCGACGGTGTTAATCTCCGCATTTATCGGGGACAGATTACCTCCATTATCGGGCAGAGCGGTGTGGGGAAAAGCGTACTGCTCAAGCACATCATCGGCCTGCTTGAACCGGATTCCGGTCAGGTGCTTTTCGAGGGCAAAGCGCTGGCCGCAATGAAAAAGATTGAGCGCAAGGCGCTGAAACGAAAATTCAGCTATGTTTTTCAGGATACGGCCCTCTTTGATTTTTTAACCGTTTTTGAAAATGTCGCTCTACCGCTGACCGAAAACTCAGTTTGCAGCGAAACGGAAGTCAACCAGCGGGTTCGGGGAAAGCTGCATCAGCTGGATCTGCATAAGATTGATAATCAATACCCGTCCCAGCTTTCCGGAGGAATGAAGAAGCGGGTGGCTTTGGCAAGAGCTTTGGTGACCGATCCGGAAATTGTTTTATTTGATGAGCCGACCACCGGTCTTGATCCGATCCGGAAAACCGCGGTACACAGTATGATATCCGACTACCAAAAACGGTTGGGATTCACCAGTATCATCGTCAGCCACGAAATTCCCGATGTGTTTTTTATATCCCAACGGGTTGCCATGATTGACGGCGGACGGATTCGTTTCGAGGGAACTCCCGAAGAGATCCAGCAGAGTGCAGATCCGGTGGTGAGAAGTTTTATCCAGGGACTGGAAAGCCCGCATGATGAACTGACCGGCATTGCCTCGCAGTCCCTGGGCCAGAAACGCCTGGCTCGGGAAATGTTCCGGCTGCAGCGTCATGCGCGGCCATTTTCGATTGTATTGCTTTCAGTCGAAAATCTGGAAGACGTCGACCGGATTGCCGGCCACGTGGCCAGTCAAACCGCATTGAAAAATTTTGCCACTTTTGTAAAAAATAACACTTACCTGACCGACACCTGTTTTCGCTACGACATGAATAAACTCATGGTGGTTTTGCCGGATACGGATGCTGATCAGGCGGATATGTTTTGCAAGAAGCTTTCCCGCAATCTGAATACGGATGCGATTTTTGACCCGTCGGAGGATCGCAAGGGTCTCTGTTTTGCGCTTTCGGCCGGAATTGCCCAGGCACAGGAAGACAGTCGGATTGATGCGATGCTTTCCGGTGTGGAAAAGCGGCAGAATATATTTTATGAATGCAGAATTTAAGCTTATTTATTAACCGCAGACGTTCGCAGACAGACGCAGAATTTTTTTAGCCACGGACCCACACAGACTCACACTAACTTTTGTTCGGTCGACCTGACCGAGCAAAAACTGTCTTCCCGCTGCGCGGGATAAAAATATTGTCTGTGTCTGTCTGTGTGGGTCTGTGGCTAATTTAGTCATCGATTATCCGGAGGGAACATGAAGAAATCTTCAGTTGAGTTAGGCGTCGGTATTTTTGTTCTGATAGGACTTATCTGTATTGGATATCTGACGGTTCAGCTGGGTAAAATGGAATTGCTGGGTGATGATCATTACTTTCTGAACGCCAGGTTTCACTCGGTTTCGGGCCTGAAAGCCGGTGCCCAGGTAGAGATTGCAGGCGTCAAAGTCGGGCAGGTCGATTCCATCACCCTGGATACCAAAGAGCATATGGCACTCGTCCGGCTGAAAATATTAAGAAATGTTGAACTAACCGATGATGTGATTGCCTCGGTGAAGACAGCCGGGCTCATCGGGGATAAGTACATTAAGCTGACCCCGGGCGGATCCGATGAAATTCTGGGGCCCGAAGACATAATAACCGAAACCGAGTCCGCATTGGATATCGAAGAATTGATCGGTAAATACGCTTTTGGCGATGTGTAAGATTTGCTTTAGACTTGACAAAATCGCCTTACTTTATATGTTATAAGCGCCAATATGGGCAGTTCACACAGGGAGGTCACCTATGCCAGAGGAAAATGAAGAAAAAAAAGATTTTGTTGTAAAGGACCGCAGAATTTTCGCTGAGGGAGAACCGATCGCCGAAGAAAAAGACGAAAAAGAGACTGCCCCTGCCGATGAGAAAAAAGAGGCGGAAACAAAAGCAGCCGGCGAAGAACCGGCGGCCGAAAAACAAGAACCGCCGCTTCAATTTCCGGAAATCAATTTTGCAACTTTCGTGGCATCGTTGAATGCCTCGGCCCTATTACATTTAGGGGCTATAGAAGACCCGTCCTCCGGCACCAAGAATAAAAACCTGCCGATGGCCAAACAAACCATTGACATATTAAGTATGTTGCAAGAAAAAACCAGCGGGAATTTAAGTCCAGAAGAAGAGAACATGTTGAAAAATATCCTTTATGATTTGCGAATTATGTATGTCAAAGAGAAACAGTAAATGTGTCCTCAGTTCTGCCATCTTTAAATAACCTCTAACTTCCCTCCTGAAGGTTAGGTTCCATCGGATTATTATCTGGGCTTTCAGAAAGTGCTCGCAAAACCCGGGTGCTGGCCGCTATAATAGAAATACAAAAAAGGAACGTTCCTATGATTCAAATGCAGCGCTTTAAACAAAGTGTGTGGCCCGAGATCAAAATTGTGTTTTTGGGGATCCTCATCGGACTCGTAACAATGGCCTGCGATAATTTTTCATCCGATCGGGCGGATCGTCTTAAAGATATTCAGGCCGGGATAATGAATCTGCCTTCTCTGGTGGCCTCGGATGCTCAAGCGTTAACCCTTGGTGTCGAGATGGTGCCTGAAAGTTTCAGTTCGCTGGCCGAAATGGCAGGTCCCGCGGTCGTTAATATTCGTGTCGTCAAAACCACCGAAGGCGGCGAGACGGGATCGCGTCATTTTCAACGGGAGCCTTTCGGAGAAGAGGATCGGACACCGGAATTTTTTGATAGATTTTTTGGCCGACAGCCCAACAGAAATTTCAGAAAGCGCAGTCTCGGATCGGGATTTATTATAGATCAAGAGGGGTACGTCATTACCAACAATCATGTTATCGAAAATGCGGATGAGATTCAGGTCATCCTGGCTGACGAAAAGGTCTATGAGGCCAAAATAATTGGCCGGGATCCCAACACCGATATCGCCCTAATCAAGATCCACGCGGATCATAATTTTGCGGTCGTGAAAATTGGCGATTCCGACTCGCTTAAGATCGGCCATTGGGTTGTCGCGATTGGAAATCCCTTTGGTCTTGAAAATACGGTTACGGCCGGAATCGTCAGCGCCAAAGGGCGCATATTGGAGTCGGGGCCTTATGATGACTTTATACAGACCGACGCCTCCATTAACCCCGGAAACAGTGGTGGACCGCTTCTTAATATGGATGGAGAAGTCATCGGTATTAACACCATGATTTTTGCGGGTGGCAGCGGGATCGGTTTTGCCATTCCCGTCAATTTAGCCCTAAATGTTGTGACGCAGCTAAGAGAAAGCGGCGAGGTAACCCGGGGCTGGCTGGGTGTGAGTATACAGGATGTTCCCGATGAACTGGCCGAGTATTTTGATATTGAGAACCGCAGGGGGGCCCTGGTTGCCGATGTGGTCGTCGGAGATCCTGCAGATATGGCCGGCATCCGGCCAAAGGACATCATCGTTGCAGTGAACGGTCAAAAAGTTGAGGACAGCCGGGAGCTGTTGCGGCTGGTAGCCGGATTGAAGGTTGGCGAGACAGCCGTGGTAGGGGTGCTGCGCGATGGCAAACTAAAAAATTTTCAGGTCAGGGTTGCCAGGCGGAGTGACGCCCGCATGATTGCCAAAAAAGCACCTCCAGAGAGCGACACCGGGCTGGGTTTAAGGGTTGCCGATCTGTCATCGGATAGCGCCCGGCGGTTTACGGTTTCCGACACAGAGGGTGTCATCCTGGTCGGGATCAAATCCGGGAGCAAGGGCGAAAATGCAGGATTGCAAGTCGGTGATGTTATCAAAGGTGTCAATCGGGAGGACGTTAAAAATGTTGATGATTACAAAAGAATCGTCGACGATTTGACCTCGGGTGACCCGATAGCCATGCTGGTCAAAAGACGAAATCGTGGTTATTTTGCAGTACAGCTGGAAAAATGAAAATTTTTTCACCAGCCAAAATTAATTTATTTCTGCACGTACGCGGGAAACGCCCTGACGGCTATCACGAATTGTTTTCCCTTATGTGCCGTATCAATCTTTTCGATGAGATTTTGCTGCAGATCGGCGACATCCATGAGGGGGGGGTGGAGATTTCTTGCTCTCATCCGAGGATTCCGGCCGATGCGACCAACCTTGCTCATCGAGCAGCAACTCTGTTTCAAAGCCAGCTGCATAGCGCCCAGGGCGTTAAAATCCATCTAAAAAAACATATACCGGTAGGTGCCGGTTTAGGGGGGGGCAGCAGTAATGCAGCCAGCGTTCTGCTGGCGCTAAACAGCCATTATGGACACCCTTTTTCGCGGCAGCGTCTCATGAAAATGGGGCTTGAGCTCGGTGCCGATGTTCCTTTTTTTCTTTTCCAAAAACCGGCCATTGCCACCGGCGTCGGAGAAAAACTGGAGGCATTCGAAGGGGATTTGCAGTACCATATTTTGTTATTATATCCGGGATTTAGCGTTTCAACTGCCGAGGTGTATCAAAACCTGAATTTGGGATTGACAAAAGATAAAAAAAAACCTACAAGCAACCATTTAAGACAAGACAGGTTCGACCCGACGGATCATTTAATCAATGATCTCGAGCAGGTTACGGCGCTTAAATACCCTGAAATTGGTTTGGCCAAAGAAAAACTGCTAAACTTGGGCGCCGTCGGTGCGCTGATGAGCGGAAGCGGCCCAACTGTGTTCGGTCTTTTCGATGATGCCGATACGGCAAAAACGGCCAAGCAGACACTGAGCGATGATAATGAGGGTAAAGATTTGCAGTTGTTTCTTGCGGATCCGATCCTTGATGCCGACCTTAAACTGATCGACCTCTGAAAAGACCAGCCGGCTTTAGGGTGTTGTCTGAACGCTGGAACAACGCGGCTGATTGTGCCGTTCAGGATTTTGGGGCGTCGCCAAGCGGCAAGGCACAGGGTTTTGGTCCCTGCACTCGGAGGTTCGAATCCTCCCGCCCCAGCCATATATTTAAAAAAGCACTGAAAGACTGGAATTTAAAAGAGAAAAATTCATCACGAAAGCACGAAAGAACAAAAACACGAAAATTATATAAAAAATTTCGTGCTTTCTAGATTTCGTGTTTTCGTGATTATAAAGGTATTTGCCACAAAAGCACCCGATTTTTTTAATCGTCAAAAAATCCTAACAATTAAAATGGTAGGCTGAATGGAAGGGATATCGATCTTTACGGGAAATTCGAACATTGCCCTGGCAAAAAAGATATGCGAATATCTGCATCTGCCTCTGGGTAATGCGCAGGTGAAAACCTTTAGTGACGGTGAGATCCAAATTGAAATTGATGAAAACGTACGATCCAAAGACGTTTTTGTCATCCAATCCACCTGCGCACCGGTAAATGACAACCTGGTTGAGTTATTGTTAATGATCGATGCATTTAAGCGTTCTTCGGCAAGTAGAATCACGGCGGTTATGCCGTATTTCGGTTATGCCAGGCAGGATAAAAAGGTTGCACCCCGGGTTCCTATCAGCGCCAAGCTGGTTGCGGACCTGCTGACAGTTGCCGGTGCAAACCGATTAATTACCATGGACCTGCATGCCGGTCAAATTCAGGGCTTTTTTGATATTCCCGTTGACAATATCTTTGCGGCACCGCTGTTGATCGAATATATCCATGGTAATTTCAATGACAATCTTGTGATTGTCTCACCGGATGCCGGCGGGGTTGAACGCGCCCGGGCATTTGCCAAGCGGCTGGATGCGGATCTGGCAATTATCGATAAACGGCGGTCTGCTCCGAACCAGGCCAAAGCCATGGCAGTCATTGGCGATGTGCGGGATAAGGTGGTGGTTGTTCTCGATGACATGGCCGACACGGCCGGTACCCTTGCCGAGGCCGCCCATGCCCTAAAATCGGAGGGGGCCCGTGAAATTCATGCCTGTTGTGCACATGCGGTACTTTCAGGGCCTGCGATTGAACGGATCGTAAATTCCGAAATAAAAAATCTGGTGGTTACCGACACCATTCCATTAAAAGAAAAAGCCGCTGCCTGCGGTAAAATCGTGGTTATTTCGATCGCGGAACTGGTTGGTGAGGCCATCATCCGCAGCTATCGGGGTGATTCAGTAACTTCTCTGTTCGTATAGTTCTTAAGGAGACTATTTTATAAATTTTGAGTTAAAGGGAGATACAATAACTAAAGTAAATCCGAATATCGAATCTCGAAATTCGAAACAATCTCAAATCACCAAAATTCAAATGATCTAAACAAGGTCATGACTTAAATGATGATCACATCAGCGGTATTTTGATCATTGAAACATTTGAATTTTGAATTTGTTTCGTATTTCGTATTTCGTATTTCGAGCTTAACTGACAAGCTAAGAAGCAAAGGACATAACAACCCATTTGTTAAAGCTTGGACAGTTCATTGAGGGAGGATTATCCTTTGGAACAGATCGATTTAAAAGTACAGATTCGAAAAACAGTGGGAAACGGTCCTGCACGGTTATTGCGGCGCGAAGGCAAGATGCCGGCGGTGCTTTACGGGCCGAAAATTGAGCCGCTTTTGCTTACGCTTGATATCAAAGATTTCGAACTCATTTTAAAGGGAGCAAGTGTCGGCTCAGTTTTGTTGAACTTACAGATTCAAAACGGCAAAACTATTAACCGGGTCGCGATGGTCAAGGAGCTGCAGACCCACCCGGTGACCGGGAAATTTCTGCACGTTGATTTTTATGAAGTCGATATGCAAAAGAAGATTACTGCCAAAGTACCGGTTGTTGCCAGAGGCAAATCAGTCGGTGTGGAACTGGGCGGGCTGCTGCAGCTTGTGCGCCGGGAACTCGAAGTTCTTTGTCTGCCTACCGCAATTCCGGAGGCGATAGAAGTCGATATTAGCAACCTTGATATTGGTGATTCGATTCATGTGGAAGATATTTCGTTAGCCGGTGATGTCGAAATACCGGCAGAAACAAATTTTACGGTTGTAACGGTACTCGCACCAAAGGTTGAGGAAATCGTCGAAGAAGAAGAGCTCCTAGAAGGCGAAGAGGTAGAAGAAGGCGAAGAAGCTGCCGAGGAGGCGGCCGGCGAAGAGACACCTTCGGAAGAAGCCAAAGAAGATTAATTTATCCGGCAGGCTGGGGCGCCTGTCCCACAAATCAACTGGGGATGACGTGGTGCAGGCTTTCCGGCCTGCTGCATAATCGGCCCCGGGGGCCAGAGGATACAAACTGTTTGCCACAAGAGCGTACGCGCCTGATTGTCGGGCTTGGAAACCCCGGCATTCAATACGAGCACACCCGGCACAACGCCGGGTTTATGGTGGTGGATAAGCTTGCCGGGGACTTCGGTATTTCCTTAAATAAAAATAAGTTTGATGTCCACTTCGGCCGTGGCGTCATCGAAGGCCATAACGTGATGCTGGCTTATCCGATGGCCTTTATGAACCTCAGCGGCCCGCCGGTTCAAAAATTGGCCGCATATTTTAGAATACCCAGCAAGGATCTGGTGGTCATTCACGACGACATCGACCTTGCTTTCGGAAGATTAAAAATAAAAGAGAAAGGAGGGCATGGCGGACATAAAGGTTTAAAATCGATTATCAATGCTGTCGGCGAAGACGAATTTGTACGCCTTCGCGTTGGAGTTGGGCGTTCCGATTCGGGAAGAGGTGTTACGGATCATGTCTTGGGACCCTTCAGCAGTGAGGAGACTGGGGTTTTGGACACGATTCTTAATAAGGCTCGGGATGCGGTTGTAACGATTCTTGCTGAAGGCAGCAAAGTCGGTATGAATCGGTTTAACACAAAAATTTGATGATAAGGCATTAATCGAAAACTTTTTTAATGGAGGAGAGGATGAATTATTTATCGTTGATTTGTACACTTGTGGGTGCTGCAGGCGTGCTTTTTTCCATCATCATTGCGGTTATCGTTAAAGGTTCACCGGCCGGAAATGAGAAGATGCAGGAAATTGCCAATGCCATCAAAGAAGGCGCCATCGCCTATCTGAACCGGCAGCTAAAAAGTATGGGGATTGCCGGTTTGATTATTTTTGCGATCATTATTTTTACGCTGGGGGTAAAAACGGCTATCGGTTTCCTGATCGGAGCCATCGCCTCTTTTCTGGCGGGATACATCGGTATGCGCGTGTCCGTTTTGGCCAACGTGCGCACCGCCGAAGCGGCCAAAGGTGGACTGGCCAAAGGCTTGTCCATGGCGTTTAAAGGCGGTTCGGTAACCGGGATGATCGTCGCCGGTCTGGCCCTTACATCGGTTGCCGGCTACTATACGATTTTAATTGCAATGGGCACTGCGAGCAGAGAGGCGGTTATCGCGCTGGTGGCCCTCGGGTTTGGCGGCAGCCTGATTTCCATCTTTGCCCGGCTTGGCGGCGGAATCTTTACCAAGGGCGCGGATGTCGGCGCGGACCTGGTCGGTAAGGTCGAAGCCGGAATTCCCGAAGACGATCCCAGAAATCCGGCGACCATTGCCGATAATGTCGGTGATAATGTGGGCGACTGTGCCGGTATGGCGGCCGACCTTTTCGAAACTTACGCTGTGACTGCAGTTGCGGCCATGCTGCTGGGCAACCTTATTTTTCCAGAGGTTGCCATGGCCACTGAATTTCCGCTGGTGCTGGGGGCGATTTCAATCGTTGCCTCCATGATCGCCGTTTTCTTTGTCAGACTGGGCGCAAGCGAGTATATCATGGGTGCCCTCTACAAAGGAATGTTCGGCTCTGCCATTCTGGCGGGTATTGCCTTTTTCTTTGCCGCCCGGGAACTTATGGGTGGAATTCCCAATATTCCAGCGTTGTCCATATACTATTCTACCCTGGTGGGCCTCGTGCTGACCGTTTTGATTGTTATCATCACGGAATACTACACGGGGATATATGGTCCCGTAAAATCAGTGGCCAACGCGTCAACCACCGGACACGGCACCAATATTATTGCCGGTCTGGGGGTCAGCATGCAGTCCACTGCCGCACCGGTGCTGGCCATCTGTGCCGCTATCGGTGTTGCCTATCATTTTGCCGGGCTATACGGCATCGCCATGGCAGCCATGTCCATGCTTTCGATGACCGGGATGGTAATCGCCATTGATGCTTATGGTCCGATTACGGACAATGCCGGCGGTATTGCTGAAATGGCGGAAATGGATGAAAGTGTACGGGCCGTTACCGATCCGTTGGATGCCGTCGGAAATACCACCAAAGCAGTGACCAAAGGGTATGCCATTGGTTCAGCCGGTCTGGCCGCCCTGGTGCTGTTTGCGGCCTACACCCAGGAATTCGTGCTGCATGGCGGCACCACGGAGATGAGCTTTGACCTGAGCAATGTGAAAGTGATCGTCGGTCTCTTTATCGGAGGGCTTTTGCCGTATCTTTTTGCCTCGATCGCCATGAACGCCGTGGGCAAAGCCGGCGGAGCTGTTGTGGATGAAGTCAGGCGTCAATTCAGTGAAATTCCGGGTATTATGGAAGGCACGGCCAAACCGGATTACGGCAGATGCGTCGACATCGTCACCAAGTTTGCTTTAAAAGAAATGCTCGTTCCGGCGCTGTTGCCGGTTGTAGCTCCGGTGCTGGTCGGATTTCTGCTGGGCAAAATTGCGCTGGGCGGTCTGCTGATCGGTAGTATTATTACCGGCGTATTTGTTGCCATTTCGATGACCACCGGTGGGGCAGCCTGGGACAATGCCAAAAAGTACATTGAAGACGGCCACCTGGGCGGTAAGGGCAGCGACGCGCATAAGGCGGCGGTTACCGGCGACACCGTCGGCGATCCGTACAAAGATACTGCCGGACCTGCCGTGAATCCCATGATAAAAATCCTTAATGTCGTGGCGTTGTTGCTGGTACCGTATCTACTGTAGGCTAGCGGGTCTTATCGTGAGAATAACGAAAAGGGTTGGCGCCAACCGGCGTCAACCCTTTTTTAATTGATTGTTGACGAAAGGTATGCTATGAAATTCATTAGAAATGGTGAATTTTAGCGGTATTTCGAAAAGCTGTCTCCATTTTGAGATGGTTTTTTAATAAATTAGGGGTTGGCGGTGGGAGCATGACAGAAAAAAAGGCCAAAGAAAGCGATAAATTGAATAAATTAAAGACACGCACCTTTGAGGTGGGGGACCTGGCCGTTTATCCGGCCCATGGCGTCGGCGAGATCATGGCGATCGAAAGCCGTGTCGTCAACGGAGAAAAACACGATTTTTATATCATGAAGGTCATTGAAAACGGCATGACGATCATGATACCCACCAATAATGTTGAATCCGTGGGATTAAGAGACGTTATCAATAAAAAAGAGGTACCCAAAGTGTATGCGGTGATGAAATCCAGGAAAGAAGCCCTGGCAGACAACCAGACCTGGAATCGCCGCTACCGCGAATACATGGATAAAATTAAAACCGGCTCGCTTTATGATGTTGCCGAGGTATTTAGGGACCTGTTCCTGCTCAAACTCACCAAAGATCTATCGTTTGGTGAGCGTAAACTGTATGACACCGCTCAAATTCTTTTGGTAAGAGAACTCTCGACGGCCAAAAAAACCGACGAAAGTACCATCATATCTGAGATCGAGTCCCTTTTTGTTACAGACAAAGCCGAAAACTAACCCACCATTCTGTGTTCATATCAATGCCCGCCAAAGGTGACTTTAGTATTCGAGTCAAACCAGCCGATGAAGATAAAAGACTGGATGTGTTGGTAGCCGAGCTGCTTTCGGATTGTACGCGAACATTTGTTGCCGGCCTGATTGCCGCCGAGCACATCCGCGTTGACGGTCAGCCTAAAAAACCCGGTTACCGGGTAAAATCCGGCCAAAAGATATCCGGCGTGATTCCGCCGCCGGTTCCGATTGAATTTAAGCCCGAACCCATCCCGATTGATATCCTCTATGAAGATGACCATATCATTGTGGTCAACAAACAACCGGGGCTGGTGGTGCATCCGGCGCCGGGACATTTTAGCGGAACTCTGGTCAACGGACTGCTGTATCATTGCCCCGATCTTGGCGGAATTGGCGGTGAGCTTCGACCGGGTATCGTCCACCGGCTGGATAAAGATACTTCGGGTACCATGATTGTTGCCAAAAACGATGCAGCCCACCGCAATCTTTCCCGGCAATTTAAATCGCGCCAGATTAAAAAGGAATATCTGGCACTGGTTCACGGTACTTTAAAAACAGCGACCGGAAACATTAAGCTGCCCATCGGACGACATCCGGTGGATCGTAAACGCATGTCCACGATCAGCCCCAAAGGTCGAACGGCAGAAACTGTATGGAGAATAAAAGAGAAATTTAAATGGGTTACACTTCTGTCGCTGGATTTAAAGACCGGGCGAACCCACCAGATTCGGGTTCACTGTGCCGCCGTGCATCATCCCATTGTGGGAGATAAGGTTTATCGACCGCGCAGGCTGGAGAAGACCATCACCAGAGACCGTAAAGAACCGGATAAATTTCTGCGGATATTAAAATCGGTTAAGCGGCAGATGCTGCATGCCTGGCGCCTGAGCTTTTCCCATCCTTACAGTGCCAGGGCTGTGTCCTTTGAATCACCCCTCCCTCAAGACATGGCCGAACTGCTCGATTCCATCAGAAAGTTAAAATTATAGAGAAATTGAATTATCTTGCTTGCATTTTATTTTCTTTAGGATATAAAGTGCCTTCGATGGACGCTTAAATCTATCCCTATTTATTATTACCTGTATTTTAAACTAGTTGTAGTTCGGGAGCTGGAGTAATGATAGCCGAAATTCTACGTTGGATCGGAGATGAAGCGCTTTTACATGAACTTGTCAGGGGATTGCCCGCCATCGGTCTGTTGGGGATAATCGCGGTTTGTATCCTGCTGTTGTCCAAGGGTGCCGATTGGATGATCGACGGCGTGGTTCATCTGGCCCGAAGGACGGGTTTGCCCAGAATCGTTATCGGTGCCACCATTGTTTCACTGGGCACCACCACGCCGGAGGCGGTGGTCTCGGTAATGGCCGCCTGGATGGGAAATCCAGGCCTTGCCCTGGGTAACGGGGTCGGATCAATTATTGCAGACACGGGACTGATATTTGGCTTGACCTGTCTGTTGACGCGGGTACCTGTAAATCGATTTATTCTTAATCGAACCGGTTGGGTCCAGGTTGGTGCGGCCACATTGCTGGTCGTCATTGCGCTGATTGCCTTGGTGGTGATGGATGGGGAACCGATTTTACAGAGATGGATCGGAGGATTGTTCTTAATTTTATTAGCATGTTATATGTACATCACCTATGTCTGGGCCAAGCAGGGCGCCGATGTTGCTGCCGGTGGAGAGGAAGTGGACGATTCTGAATTAATCGGCCTGGGAAAATGCTGGTTGATGCTTTTGGGCGGGCTGTTTTTAGTCGTTCTCGGCGCCCGATTTCTGGTCCCCAGTGCGGCTGAGATCGCCTACCGGATGGGAGTGCCCGAAGATGTCGTGGCTGCCACCATGGTTGCCTTCGGCACCTCATTGCCGGAACTTATGACGGCTATAGCGGCCGTTCGCAAGGGGCATCCCGAAATCATGGTGGGCAATGTTGTGGGAGCGGATGTGCTGAACTGTCTTTTTGTTATCGGTGCGGCGGCGGTCGCCAGACCGCTGGCGGTGCCCCCCAACTTTTATGCCTTTCATTTTCCGGCCATGCTCCTTATTCTCTACCCTTTCCGGGCGTTTATATTCATAAACAAAGATGGCCAATTCAAAAGGTGGCAGGGCGCCTGGCTTCTGGGTATCTACCTGATTTATCTGGTGTTGCAGTATGCATTTAACATCGGCACCGTCGAGTAGACCATTTGCAATAAAAGCGAGATTTTCCTTGCATTGCCATAATCTATTTTATATGAAAATGGCAGTGTTTGTGGGAAAAATGCGGACTGAAGATAATATTTTGCTTTAATTTCAATAAGAAAGGAGGTGAACTGCCCAATTTTTTCTGAATGAACCAAAGGTGTAAAAAACTGTAGAACAAAGCTTTATGCTGGGGTGAAAATGGTTGTACGAAATCTTACTTAATCCAAGAAGAAGGAGGAGTTTAAGATGAGTAACGGAAATACAAGAACCCCTATGCTGCAGAACGAAGACTGGTGGGCCTGTTTTATCGGGTGGTTTATCCTGCTGCTGGCGCTTTGGGGTGTACTTCCAAGTACACCCAAAATTGCCAAGTGGACCGGTTTGGCAGCGGCTTTCCCGAAGGGGTGGTCAACCCTGGGGACAACCATCTTTCTTATGATCACCATGGGGGTGCTTACGTTTATCGGCGGCATCTGGATGAAATATGACTTGAAGAATTACATACCGGGTTTTATTGTCATCTTTGCCATCGCCTTTGTCTCCATGGTAATTTCCAAGCAGGCTTTTATTAACAAGTGGGGCATTTCCTATGTGTTATTTGCCCTCGCCATTGGTCTGATCATCAGTAATGTATTCGAGGTACCCAAGTTCCTTAGAGCTGCCGGGCAGACGGAGTTTTTTGTTAAAATCGGCCTGGTATGCATGGGTTCCACCATCATGTTTTCGGTGGTTCTCAAGGCCGGTGTTTTCGGCGTGGCGCAGGCGTTGCTGGTGGCGACAGCCGTCTGGTTCGGGACCTACTGGATCTGCCGTAAATTTAAGATATCGGAAAGATTCAGCAGCATCATCGCCACGGCCAACGCCATCTGCGGTGTTTCCGCCAGTATTGCCGCCGGCGGCGCGGTCCAGGGGGATCCCAAAGAAGTCAGCTACATGATCGCCTGGGTTCTGGTATGCGCGGTGGTCCTCATTCTGGTAATGCCGCCTATTGCCGTCTGGCTGGATTTGCCCACCAACTGGGGAGGCGCCTGGCTTGGGGGTGTTATCGACAACACCGGCGCAGTGATTGCCGCCGGGGAAATTCTGCGCGATAAGGCCGGCAATCCGAGCAAGGCCGCGGTTGATGCAGCCGCCATGGTGAAAATGGCTCAGAATGTGATGATCGGCTTGGTGGCATTCTTGATGGCCATATGGTCGACCATGTCCCTGGAGAAAAAAGAGGGGGTTGAGGCACCCGGGCTCAGTGAGGTGTGGTACCGATTCCCCAAATTCGTCGTCGGGTTTATGGTGGCTTCTTTTTTTGTCTCCTTTATCATCGAACCAACGATGGGAAGCAAAACAGCAAAGGCTGCTTCCGGGGGCGCCAAAAGCTATCGCGACTGGTTCTTTGCGCTGTGTTTTGTGGCCATCGGGCTGGAAACCAATTTTAAAGAGCTGGTGACGGTCGGCGGCGGACGTCCGGCAATCGCCTACTGGTTATCTCAGACCGCCAATGCCATCTGGACCTTGTTTATTTCCTGGATTCTGTGGTCGGGTACCTTCATTACACCACCGATTCTGCCGGACTAATCCATAAATCTGTAATGTGAAGCCTGAAGGCGTTCTTCCGTGAAGAGCGCCTTCTTTTTTAACGTATATTGAAGGGTAACACGGTATGGAAAACTATAAAATGATCCTGGCGGCCGAGGAAAAAATGGCCCGGGAAGTCACTCTGGGTGTTATCGTGACCCGGCCGCTGACAGTCTGGCATTATATCATTCCGGGGATGTTCATCATCGATTTTCTGCGCCGCGGCAGCGCCCTGCGGAAGTATACCGAGACTTTCATGTTTCCAAGAAAACAGGCCATCGATGCCGCCCAGGCCATTGTTCAGGGTCAGGAGAGAGCCACGCTGTTTTCGCGTATTGAAAACGAAACCCGCGCGTGGCTGAATTCGCTTGAATTATACACCCCGGGATTGCTGCAGGCGCAGCTGGCCGAAATCGAGGTGCTGGTCGACTATTATGCCAAACTGCTGAAGGAGGATGGCTTCAGCCTTTATGCGTTGATTAAAAAGGCTTATCAAAGCCGGGAAAATTTTCAGGTGTTTATTGACGCATTGACGGCGGCCGAAGCCGAAGTGGATCGCGAGCTCATTGCCAAAAAGGGTGAAACCGAGAAATTAAAGGCTAAAATATCAGCAGAGCAGGAGCAGCTTAAGGAGCGGCGCGAAAAAATTCTTGAAGAAGTTTTTTGAAATTTTTTCGCTCCGGTTACAATTGGAATAATGGAATGATGTAAGGCTGGGTTTAAAAGGAAAAATAGTCTATAATTTATAATAATATTTTATAAAATTTGTGAGATGGTCCTTTATGTGGCGCTACTGGAGGTACTTTGACGAACGATTATTATAAAAAGTTTAAAATTATATTTGAAAGAGAACGGTCAATGGCCAAGGGTCTGGCGTTTTCCCTGATCAGGCCTAAAACGCTTACCGTCTGGGAAATAATGATCCCGGTCATTTTTATCCTGAATTACGCCAAGATGAAGCAATCCAGAGAGATTTTTATTCAAAACCAGATGTTTACCAAAAAAATGGCGCTGGATGCCGCCCTGGAAATAAAGAAAAATAACACGCCTAAAGAAACGGTCATGGCACAAATAAAAACTAAGACAAAGGAAATGGTGACCTCTGTACCGGGGGGTATTTATTCGGATGATATTCGCCGGCAGCAGCTAAAAGAAATGGATCTGCTCATTGATCATTTTAGCAAATTGTTAAATGCTGAAGGCAGGGATTATGCTTCACTGGTTACCAGTGCCTATGGGTCCGCGGCAGAATATCAGTTATTTCTAAGCCAGCTCCAGTCAGCTGAAAACGAGGTCATGGGCGCCGCCCGGCGAACCCTGGGGGACCAAACCGATATGGCAACAGCTGAAAAAATCGAATCCCTCACCGCAAGTATGCGAACGGCAGAGGTTAAAAAATTATTTCCATCAGATTATCAGCCACAAGATGCTGAGTAGCAGCGAACACAATCGAATTTATCGGCAGGCCTATGTGCCGGAGCATCTCCCTGACTATGTAGCCGCCGTTTCCGGCAGCCAGCCGCATCTCTTTCAGGACTGCCTTTGTTATTTCCACCGTAATCATCTCATATTTATCGGATATCCTCTGGCCGACGATCCTGCCGAGATCTCGCGGGTCTATCAGAGCGCCTGTGATCAGTTAAACCCCCGCACGATTATGCTCCTTGCCGATGACCTAACCTGGCTGCCGGAGGGCAAAGAAATCCATCCGGCCGACCAATATTTTCGACTCGATCTGCCATTGAAAGACCTGAGTCCGGGTGTGGCTTATATGGTGCGCCGCGCTGCCAAGGAGCTGGAGATCGCGGCCGGTGAGTTTGGCAGGGAGCACAAGAAGATTATTAAGGACTTTATTGGCAGGCAGAATCTAACCGACGAACAGATCCATATTTTTAAACATGTGCAGCATTATCTGAAGCGTTCAAAAACTGCACATTTGCTTGAGGTACGCAAAGCTGGTCGGCTGGTGGCCTTTTCGGTCGTGGACTTGGGATCGGCGCGCTATGCATTTTTTCAATTTAATTTTCGATCCGCAAAGATAACGGTACCGGGCGCCTCCGATCTTCTGTTTAACGCAATGGTTCAACTGGCGCAGTCCGAAGGAAAACAGGCAATTAACCTGGGACTGGGAATCCATCCGGGTATCCGACGCTTCAAAGAAAAATGGGGGGGTGAACCGTTCCTGGCGCACCATTCGGTCCTGATTCAAAGGCAGCCGGTGGGCCTGGGAAAATTGGCGAATAAGCTGTAGGTTCAAAGGTTCAAGGGTTTCTTTTTTTGTTGAATCGGTTTAATCTGTTTTATTTGTTTAATTTGTTGAATTAGTTAAATAACTGAACCAATAAAACCAATCAAACCAATGAAACAGTCCCTTAAGGCTTTATGCTGATCCTCTGAACCCAGAACCCTTGAACCCTGAACCTATGGATTTATTTATAAATCTGATCGGCTTCGGCCATACGGACGTTTTTGGTGGTAGCGCTTACTTTCTGGAACCATTCCCGGCGGTCCTTTTTGGTTCCTTTGCGCATGGTTGTGATGGCTGCCTGAATAACATCCGCTTCCACCTCATGGAGTTTGCTCAGAAAGGCGAGATAATTTCCTTTAGACTTGTATATTTCTCTAATGATTTCAGGATATTTCGATTTTTTGGCATCGAAAAGTTCCAGATAGTGTTTGATGAGCAGATCGATTTCAGATAGCTGTTTGCGGCGGATTTTTTCGGTGTAGAACCCCTTTTTTTCGTTATCCAGAATTTCTTTGGTTTTGATTTCGATTCGGCGGAATTCCCAGGCCTGTTCTTTGCCCTGGAATATGTTTTTGGCGGCCTCATATGCCAGCTTTTTGGTAAAAATAAAATTTTTACGTGTAAAACCCAGATCTTTTCTGTAATGATAGACTTTATATAAAAAGACGTGCACAAGCATGATTTTCCAGTCCAAGGCGACTTTTTTATTATCCAGGAGGATTCTGGCGATCTGATTGGCCTGGTCAACCTCATGCTTCCATATGCAGCGAAAATTTCCCATGGCGTGCAAGGTATAGAAAACATCGTTTTATGTCAAAGAAATTATTTGCCACGAAATCTCCAAAGAGCCAAAACGCGAAAAATAGACCCTGGCGGCTATTCCAGGTGGAATCGGCGCTCGCCTGCAATTTAAAGTGCATCATGTGTCCATGGCGGGAAATTGCCAAGGATGCAGAAAACCGCGGCATCATGGCCCCGGAGGTCTGGCAGGCCATTCGTCCTTATCTGGATCGGGTGCAATCGGTTGATTTTACCGGCGGTGGAGAACCCCTGCTTCAGCCGAAATTGGCGGAGTGGATTGCAGATGCGAAAAAGGCCGGGTGTGAAACCGGCTTCCTATCCAACGGGCTGCTGCTTACAGAAGAAAAATTAAACAAAATTCTGGCTGCCGGCATTAACTGGATATGTATTTCCATGGATGGGGCTACAGCTGAGATGTACAATAAAATCCGGGTCGGATCGAATTTTAAGCGCGTGTGTGAAAATCTGGCCAACATTGCCAGATTGCGGACCGGCAATATCCCCAAAACCATGATCAATTTTGTGTTGATGGACATAAACGCCCGGCAAATGGAAGAAATCGTTCAACTTGCGGCCCGCCTGGGGGTGGATCAGCTGAACTTCAAACAATGCGATGTTATCCGTGGCCGGCAGGGAAAGGGATTGGGGCTTTTTGCTCCCGAGGAATCCAGGGAAATTCGCCGGCTTCAGAAATCGTTAAAAAAAGCACGCCGTCTGGCCAAAAAATTAAAGGTCGAAACCACCGCTTTTGGATTTACCCCGCAGGAATTGGCCGTGTGCGAGCAGGATCCGCGGGATTCTTTGTTTATCGGGTATGACGGCACTGTGGCGCCCTGCATTAACCTGGCGCTGGGTGGACCGACAACCTTTCTGGGAGAAGAAGTGACCATGCCGTCCGTGCATTACGGCAGGCTTCCGGGTGATGACCTGATGGATTTATGGGAAACAGAGAGCTGTCAATTTTACCGGAACAAGTTTCAGGAAAGGATTGACAGGTACGATAGCATCATCATGAACGGGTTGCTCGGTGGGGAAGGCGGGAATCGCGCCAAAGTCTTGAAGCAGGCCCGCGATGCCATGCCGGACCCGCCCAGGGGATGTAATGTCTGTCATTACCTTTACGACATATAGTAACAGAAAACAGAGGTCAGATGTCAGAGGACAGAAAACAAAGGACAGAAGACAGATATGAGAGGACATAGCTCAGGCGACAATCGGTAAAAACAGCCAGATGAATTACCCTATCTGGCCTCTGACTTTTGTTTTCTGACATCTGATCGACTAAACCATCCCCTTGAAGGCAAAGAAAGTGAGTGACAGAATTCCGGCAGTTACCAGGGCGATGGAGGTGTCCTGCAGCGGCTGGGGCACGCGCGCCAGAAGAATGCGTTCTCGAACGCCGGCAAACAGGATGAGTGCCAGCCCGAATCCAACGGCATAGCTGAAGGAGGCAACCAGCGCCTCCAGGAAATTATATTCTTCATTGACATTGATCAGACAAACGCCCATGACCGCGCAGTTGGTTGTAATCAGGGGCAGAAAGATGCCGAGGCCGGCATACAGGGCGGGGATGCTCTTTTTAAGAAACATTTCCACAAACTGCACCAGCGACGCAATGACCAGGATAAAGGCCACCGTGCGCAGATATTCCAGGCCCAGCTTTTGCAGAAAATATTTGTTGGTGACCCAGGTGATGACGCCGGCCATGACCAGTACGAAGACCACCGCCATGGCCATGCCGACGGCGGTTTCCATCTTTTTGGATGTTCCCAGAAAGGGGCAGTTGCCCAGATACTGAGCCAGCAAAATATTGTTTATCAGGATACAGCTGATGGCCAGAACGATTAAATCGCCCATGGTAATCTCCTATTTTTTACCTACCATATTCATAACGCAAAGCATCAAGCCCAGAGCGACAAAAGCACCGGGGGCCTCGACCATAAAGGAAAACGGCTGAAATGAAGGCCCGAAAACCTGGATCGGTTTTTCCCAGATCGTCAAATCTCCGGTTCCGAGCAGTTCGCGCACAGCCGCCAGTGCGCTGAGAGACAGGGTAAAACCGATTCCCATACCCAGACCGTCCAGCAAGGAGCGAAATATACCGTTTTTGGAGGCAAAGGCTTCCGAACGGCCCAGCACAATACAGTTGACGACAATGAGCGGGATAAAAATTCCCAGTTTAAGGAAGAGCGGATAGGCAAAGGCCTGCATGACCAGTTCCACAACGGTCACAAAGGTGGCAATAATCACAATAAAGCAGGCGATCCTGACCTTGGCCGGGATTACCTTGCGTAAGGATGATACCAGCACATTGGAACAGACCAGCACGAAGGTGGTGGCGACACCCATTCCGATTCCGTTTTCCACGGATTTGGTGACCGCCAGAACCGGGCAAAGGCCGAGTACCAGGCGAAATGGGGGGACTTCATTCCACAAGCCTTTGGTAAATTCCTGTACAATTGATCGGGCCATCCGTCTCTCCCTATTTATTGAATTCTTTCAGCTTTTCGGTAAGTTGGGGTTTTAATTTTTTATATACGCTTACGGCATCATTTGTGGCGGAACATACCGCCCGGGATGTCAAAGTGGCGCCGCTGATCGCATTGATGGTTCCGCCGTCAACGGTCACCTTTACGGGGTCTTCTAAAGTCAGATCTTTGAACTGTGCTACAAAGCTTGGATCGGTTTTGGCCTTGGCCCCCATGCCCGGTGTCTCGGCGTGGGTGGTCACACCGACACCGACGAGCTTGTCGTCTTTGGTATCAATGCCGACCATCAGACCTACATCACCGCCATAGCCGCCTTTACCAAACCTTTCGAGTGTAATTGCGCTTGGTTCACCGTCCATGACGCCCACAAAGAAGGTGTACTCCACATCGCCGTCTTTTATCTGAAACCGGTCAACGATGGGGTCATTGGTAGCGCCTTCCAAAATAGATCGAATGGCCGGACCCTTTACAAATTCAAGGACCTGATTTTCGATCCGCTCTTTGGTTCCGTCCCGAATAGCGGCCAGCAGCCCTCCGGATAGAGTGGCCAGAATCGTAAGAACAATGAGCATTTTGATCATTTCACGCATATTATTCAACCTTTCCGAGCGCTTTAGGCCTGATTTTGTCCAGAAGCGGGCCAATCAGGTTGATGACCAGGATGGCTAAAATGACGCCGTCAACCCAGGCGCCGATGTTACGAATCAGTACGGTCATAATCCCACCGGCTGCACCATAGATGAGCATCGGAACAAAATTGACCGGCGAAGATGAGTCTTCGGTCGCCAGAAAAAAAGCACCGATGAGGGTATAACCGGTTAACAGATGAAACGCCGGTGGTGCAAACCGGACCGGATCGATCAGGTTAAACAAAAAGGCGGCCAAATATATCCCGGCCAGAAAAGTAAGTGATATCTCCCAGCGGATATATGCCCGCAGCATCAGATAAATCCCGCCGATCAAAAGCCCCAGACCAAAGGTCGAGCCGATGCCGCCGAGCTGCTTGCCCATTAACAGACCCGTTAAGCTGAATGTATCAACCGATTCTGCACCGAAATACTTGGCGGCCGCCAGGGGATACATCGTGGCAAATTCGAGGTCATAATTTAGCAAGGCGGCGTCAAAATCGAACAAATCGCCCCAGGAGACCATCATCATGGCAATTGCCAGGGCCACCGGGTGAAAGGCATTGCTGCCGATGCCGCCGAATATGTGTTTGCCGATGACGATGGTAATAAAAGTTCCGGAGATCACCGCCCACCAGGGCAGGGTCGCCGGTACCAGCATGGCAAATACCAGGCCCAGCAAGGCTGCATTTCCGTCACCGACGGTGATGGTGCGCCGGGTCAACAGGTTGAAGATCAGTTCCCAGATAATGGCTGTCGAAATCGACAGGCAGACAACGCCGAATGCCGGCATTCCGTAATGATAAAGTCCCAGCAAAAGCGCCGGCAGGGCTGCCAGCATGATATGGTAACTGCGTTCGGTTACCCTGCGGCCGCTGTGATAGAACGGTGCATGGGAAACGATCAATTTCTTTTGTCCAAGGGATGTTTGCTGCTCAAGCACGTCTCTTTTCTCAAGCATCCGCTGCCTCCGGAGTTTTAGCGCGTTCCAATTCGTATTTTGCCAACCTGATGTATTGGAAAATGGGTATCTTGGATACGCATACGTAGCTGCACAGGCCGCATTCAATACACGAGTACAAATCGTAAAGATCAGCCGCCTCTTCATATTGGCTTGCTTCCAGAAATCGCACCAGCATGTGCACCTGGATTTTTGCCGGGCAGATTCGCACGCATTCACCGCAGTTTATGCAGGGATAATCCGAAACATACGCGGCCTTATCCCGATCCACTACGATGATTGAATCTGTATCCGGCTGAACCGGGTGCCCCAGTGCATAGATCGTCGATCCGGTCATGGGCCCACCTAAAACGATGCGGTCATATTCGTTTACGGTTTCCCCGAATGCCTCCAGAATGTCTCCGATAGGGGTGCCGATGGGAGTCTCGACGATGTGGGGTGTTCCGTCTTTTTGAATCAAGGTTAATGTTTTGGTAGTCGGAATCTGTCCGGTTTCAAAAGCGTTGCCGATGGATATAACCGCTTCGGCAGTGAAAAAGCACGCACCGAGATCTTCACTGGTTTTTCCGGCCGGTACCACCTGACCCAGAACATCTTTCATCACCATGTGCGGCAGTGCCGCTGGATAAATCGCCTTGACGCTTTTAACCCGGGCGCCGATATGACCGTAACCCTGTATGGATTCACCGGCGCTGATCAGAACAATATCCTCCACATGGGTAACATCTTTTAAGATTTGGATGCCCTTTTTGAGGTCTTTCAACCGTGATTGGGCGATGTACTGGCTGGTTGCGACCATCGGATCCGGATCCAGGCCGCGGATAACAATGGTTTTAATGCTGCTGTTCGAATCCGCAAGCAGGCTCAAAGGCGGATTGCCCGGTGCGCCTGCCAGGTAGTTGGACACCAGTTCCAACGTTGGGCTTTGGATCTGCTTTCCGAAAGTGTCGTCAATAATTTCGTTGCCGTCAGGCGTAATGGTGATCGCAATGTAGTTCTTTCCGAAATCACCCGTGTATGGCGAAAGGGATGCGATTTTACCGGTAACCGGTGAAATCACATAATACCTTTGATCCGGATAAAGGGACAATTTCTCACCGGTCTTTACCGGATCACCGATCCCCAGAGTCGATGGTATGCCATCCGTATCATTTTTCTGATGAAATAAGGTAATATTCTTCGGGGTGGGAACCTTTTCTGTTTCCGGAAGGTGGACCGGAAGCATTTCATATTTGATTTGCGGAGTTGATAATCCCAAAAATGCTTTTTTGATCATGATTCAACCTTTTTCTTGTCCCAGATACAGCGAGCGATAACGTTTAGATTTCTGATTAACTGAATTAGAGTATATGACACAAAGCACATTCTTTCTCTATTGGACCGGCTTCAAATTCCTGGTGGCAACCCGTGCACTGTATATGAAAAGCGTCTGCGCGTTTGGGCATATCTTCATCCCCTTCTTCCGGGTCATGGCACTCATCGCATGGGTTGGCTACATCATATTCCCCATCCAAAAGTTCGTGATGGCAGTCTTCACAAGAGAGGCCATAGCCCAATTCAGATGCGTGCGTTTTATGATCAAAAAGAACGTTGCCCGCCGCAACCGTAAACCTTAAGCGTAACGGCTCTTCGGGCGCCTGCAATGGAAAGGCCGCGTAACTGATGGCGCCAAGGACCAACAAGCAGGCGGCCACTGCATATGCTATTTTCAATTCATTTTTTGAGAACATCTTGTTTCCGTGTCTTTTTGGGGTTGCCAGTGAATTTTATGCCTGAAAAAACCAAGCACCGACTACCATAATGTATTAAAGCTTTCAAGCTATTTTTAGCAAAGTGTGAACAAAGTTTATTATAAAATTTTTAAATAGTTATAAGGATTTTTTATGGGTGTAGCGGATTATTGCCAAACATCGGAATTCGTCAAATTTTTTTAATTTTCCATCATGCCTTTATCCCATCACGCCAGGGGCCTTATGCCGTCTCGCTTTCCGGCTCCTTATCCCGGATTTTTGATATATTTGTGGGAATGGGGTCCTTATCATAACACGTCAGACAGCAGGACAGGCACCGGTTGCTTTCGTTTCTGGCAGAATTTTCTGTAAGTACCTGATCCACTTCAACAAACGAATGTATCCGTTCTTCGACCGGCAGTTCCGGCATCGGTGCTCTGGGATTTTTGATAACCCCGGCTACATGATCGAATAGGGTCTCAGCAATCAAATCATGGCCCAATTCGTTGGTTTCTGCCCTAATTTCCTGCCCCATGATATACTGGTGGATCGATCGTGCGGCACGTCGTCCACCGCCAATTGCGTCAACTACCAAAGATGGTCCGGTGGCCGCATCGCCGGCTGCGAACAAATACGGAATGCTGGATTGAAGCGTTGCCGGATCCACATCTATCGTGTTCCAGCGTGTGGTTTTCAGCTCCGCCAGACGTTGGCGCAAACTCTCGGTAAAAGAAATCTCGGGGGATTGACCGATAGCGGTGATGAGCATGTCGGTTTGCAGCAGGGTTTCGGAGCCTTCGATGGGCACCGGCCGGCGTCTGCCGCTGTCATCGGGTTCCCCGAGTTCCATTTTTAAATACTCCAGGTGGGTAACATTGCCGTCTTTATCGCCTTTAACCTCCACCGGGGCTGCCAGAAATAAGAGTTGGACCCCTTCATGCTCGGCAGCATCGATTTCGACCGCATTGGCAGGCATTTCTGCTCGGGTGCGACGATAAACGATATTGACTTTTTGGGCGCCCAGGCGAATTAAATTGCGGGTACAATCTATGGCCGTGTTACCCCCGCCGATAATCGCTGCGGTATGACCGATGGGAATGGTTTCCCCGGCGGCCAGGCGGGATAGAAAATCGATTCCGGTATAGCACCCCTTGAGATCCTCTCCTTTAACACGCAGGCTGGCATCCTTCCATGCCCCGATACCCATAAAAATCGCATCGAATCCGGAAGCAACCAAAGAGGTTAAGTCGAAATCTCGGCCGAATTTTTCATTGGTGGTGACCTCGATCCCCAGATCCAGGATTCCATTGATTTCCCAGTCCAGAACTTCTTTGGGAAGACGATACTGGGGGATGCCATAGCGCAACATTCCCCCCAGCTTGGGCATCGCTTCAAAAATATGGACCTGATGCCCGAGCCGCCGCAGGAAAAATGCACAGGTTAAGCCGGCCGGTCCGCCGCCGACAACCGCGATGCGCTTGTTGGTCTGCGGGGCCATGGGGACGGGCAGTCTTTTATTTGAATTCATCTCATAATCGGCGACAAAGCGTTTCAATTGATTGATGGACACCGGCTCATCTTCGATTCCCCGACGGCAGTTGACCTCGCAGGGATGCGGGCACACGCGGCCGCAGGACAGCAGAAATGGATTCCGCTCCCGTATGGTGTTGACGGCGCCTTCATAGTCGCCATCGCGAATTTGGGCGATGTAAAGGGGGATGTCTATTTCAGCCGGGCAGGTTTGACGGCAGGGGGCCAGCCGATCGTCATGGCAATTGAAGTGCATCAGACGCTCGGACATGGTTTTAACCTTCATGACGAATTTGGGGCAAACTGTTTCGCAGGCACCGCATCCGACACAGTTTTCTTTCACCACCACCGGGTAGCCCTTCGGCCCCATCTTCAAGGCATTGAACTGACATGCGTCAATACAGTCGCCCAATCCGATGCACCCAACGCTACATTCCCGCTGGCCTCCGGACATGGCCGCCTGCGCTCTGCAGCTGTTGATGCCGAGGTAAACAAATTTGTCGGGGGCGCGCAGGCCACCACTGCAGGTATTATATGATTTGGGTGGCTCCGCCAGGCCCACCTCAACCCCCATGACCTCAGCGGTTTGGATAGCGGATTCCGGACCGCCCACAATACAGACATTGGGTGCGGCTTTACCGGCGACAACCGCCACCGCGGCGGCAGAACATCCGGCATAACCGCATCCGCCGCAATTGGCTCCTGCAAAACAGGCCTCTACCTGGGCAATGCGCGGATCCTCATATACATAAAAGATGCGGGATGCCGCCGTTAATATAACAGCGCAGACGACCCCCAATCCGAGCATGAAAATAATTCCCTCAAGCATAGTATCTCCTGGCCAATTCACGCATCACATCAAAGTCACAATGTATGGTCGATCAGCTCCAGCCAAATCGGCGGTTCCGGGCGCCTTGATGATCAAATCCGGATTCAAATCAAAAAGGATTCTAATTATCATTTCATTGCACGGATTTCAAGCCCGTTGTCTGATTTTTTTGCCATTTAACCGCAGACAAACGCAGCCTTTTATCATCAGCCACGGACCCACACAGACCCACACAAAAAAATCTTTTCCTCTATGAAATTGATAAATAGGAGGTTTTTTTATCGCGAAGCGATTGACAGTTTTTGTTCGGCCAGAGCCGGCCGAACAAAATGTTAGTGTGGGTCTGTTTGGGTCCGTGGCTGATTTTTCATTGTTACGTAAGTTTCAGGAGGGACGTTTTTGAGGTTCCTGGTTGCAGACGCCGCAAATATTGCAGGTTTCAACCCGGCAGGCGGGGGAGGGCTGTGCTTTTAACGCCTGCTGAAACTCTTGCTGTAAAAAGGATTTTTTGATGCCCTGGTCAATAAAATCCCAGGGAAGGCGCTCATCGGCATCGCGATGCCTCAGCACATAAAAATCGGGGTTGATGGATGTGGCTTTAAGGGTCTGGGCCCAGTTGCCGTTATGGGTGTGAGCCAGTTCCAGGATATCGGCAACCTTGCGGTCGCCCCGGGAAAAAAGAGCCTGAATATAAGCCCAGCGCGGGATATCCGCATGAATGCGCATATTGGAGACTTTTCTTAACTCATTTTTGATTCTTTGAATCTTTTTTTTCAATGCGCCGATCTCATCCATGGCCGCCCATTGGAAAGGGGTAAATGGTTTGGGCACAAAGCAGTTTAAGCTGATCGTTATTTCACCGATACGTTTTTGGGACCGGCTGGATTTTAAAAAGCAATGCTTGATTTTTTTGCACAACCGTATGATCGCCTCGACATCATCTGCGGTTTCGGTGGGGAGCCCGATCATAAAATAAAGCTTTAAGTTGGGGATGCCGTTTGCGACCAGGGAGTCGGCGGCCCTTAAAATCGCCTCTTCGGTAATTCCCTTATTAATGACCTTGCGCATGCGCTCCGATCCTGCATCCGGTGCCAGCGTCGCTGTTTTTACGCTGCTGCGTTTCAGGGCCGACAACAATTCCCGTGATAACCCGTCTGCCCTTAACGAACTGAATGATATCCGTATTTCCTTATCAAGGTATTGACCACACAAATCACCAATTCCGGGAAGATCTGAAACCGCCGAGCCCACCAGGCCGATGCGATCCGTCAGCGAAATCCCCTGATCTATATTTTCGGCCAGCAACGAAATCGGCCTGAAACGCGGCGGCCGATAAATAAAACCGGCACTGCAGAAGCGGCATCCGTGGGGGCAGCCTCTGCCGACCTCAATAAGATAGGTGCGGTCAAAGGTGGTATCGGGTGTCAAAATGGCGCTGCAGGTGCCGGTGCCGGCCAGATCCTTCAGATACGTCCGTTGGATGGTCGGGGGAACATCTTCGAGCGGTTCAAAGGATGCGATGGTTCCATCACGCTTGTAGTCGACACTGTAAAAGGCCGGCACATAAGCACCCGGAACGTTGCGGGCGATGGCTTTAAGCGATGTGCGCTTATTGTTTCCGGGCTCAAAGTTTTCCAGAAAGCGGGGCAGCATGGCCTCGGCCTCACCGATGAGGAAGCAGTCGAAAAAGGCGGCCACCGGCTCCGGATTCAAAAAACTGGCGACTCCGCCGGCGAGCAGCAAAGGATCCCGATCGCGTCTCTTGTCAGCTCTAAAAGGCAGACCTGATTTTTCCAGAATGGTAAGAATGTGGGGATAATCGTTTTCAAAAGAAAGGGAAAAGGCAATGATATCGGTATCTGTAAGCGGTTTTCCGGACTCAAAGGTTTTCAGTGGCGTTGTTTGCGGTTGGGATGTTTCGGGCAGGAAGACGCGTTCACAGACCACATGATCATATTCATTTAACGATCGATAGACGCTCTGGAAACCAAGATTGGACATGCCCACATGATATTGATTGGGATAGACCAGCGCGATCCTGATGCGACCGCGCCAGGATTTTCGGATGGTGCCGGTCTCGGTTTCAATCGACGGCCCGGTTGGTTTTCGGGTTTTCAAACGCATGGAACTGTCCGTTGCTTATTGACAAATTAGCCACGAAAGCACGAAAGTACGAAAATAAAATATCATGCTTCCGGACTAAAATCAAAGCCCGACCCTTTGGGCCGGGCTTCGGCAATGTTTGATTACCTATGTGGAATTTTATGATTATTCAAACATTAAGATGGGGCTTTGCGATCCATAGTCAATAGGCAAACCATTTCTGGAGTCAGGTAAATGGTTTTTTGTTTAATTGGTTTTATTTGTTTGATTCGTTGTATTTGTTAAAGCGAACGAATTGAACCGATTGGACCAATTTAACCAATATTACCAATTGCATTTCCGCGAAGCCGGGCTGAAAACACAAACGCTATTCACCAACACACAACGGACTAATGGCAACGGGCGATTCTAATCCGCTTTGCGTCTTAAAAAAGTCGGCACATCCAGCTCATTGTCTTCCGGCATCAACCCCTGGGGGCCCCTGTAAAAGGAACCGCTGGTCTCACCCACGGCTTTTTGCTGACGAATAAAGGTGGGTTCTTCGTAATCGATAATATCCCTTTCCAGATCACCCGGCGTAATATCCCGCACCTTGCCTCTTAAGGGCAGTTCGACTGCATTGTCTATCCTCTGGGCTTCGTGTTCGGCACCGATCCCTGTGGCAAGAACGGTAACACGCATCTCATCACCGAGGCTGTCATCAATGGAGGTGCCCCAGAAAATGTCGGCCTCATCACCGACTTCTTCGTGGATGCGCTCTGAGGCTTCGGCGACTTCTTCAAATTCCATGTCGCTGGTACTGGTAATATTCATCAGCACGCCCTTGGCACCGCTAATGGGAATATCTTCCAGAAGCGGATGCGACATGGCCCTTTCGGCAGCTTCAATCGCCCGGTTTTCACCCTTGCTTATCCCGATACCCATAATGGCCATGCCCGCTTTGGACATGGTGGTTTTGACATCGGCAAAATCCAGGTTCACCAACCCGGGCATCATGATCAGATCGGTAATGCCTTTGACGGAATGGAGCAGAATTTCATCCGCTCTCAAAAACATCTCCATTAATTTGGCATTCTTGGGTGCCAGACCGCGCAGCCGATCATTGGGTATGGTAATGGCCGTATCCGCCACCGTTTTCAAATTTTCAATGCCGTCTTCAGCCAGTTTGGTCCTTTTTTTGCCTTCAAACGCAAAAGGCTTGGTAACCACTGCAACTGTCAGAGCTCCCAAGTCCTTACAGATTTCAGCAATGACCGGTGCAGCCCCGGTTCCCGTGCCGCCTCCGAATCCGGCGGTGATAAAAACCATGTGACTGTCGGCCAGCGCATCTCGCAGCGCCTCCTCACTTTCGAGCGCGGCATCCCGCCCGATTTGAGGATTTGCTCCGGCGCCAAGCCCTTCGGTCAGTTTTTCGCCCATCTGAATTTTGACCGGAGCCCTTGATATCTCAAGGGCCTGGCTGTCGGTATTGGCTGCAATGAATTTTACACCCTGCAAATTGGATGCGATCATATTATTGATCGCGTTTCCACCCGCGCCGCCGACACCAATTACCTTAATTTTTGCTGATTTTTCCTGGTCCACATAGGTAAACATTTCAGCCTCCTGCTTAGTTTGGTTAATGGTTAATGGTTATTCGTTATTGGCAATTATTGATTCTGTCTTAATTTTAGGCAATTTAGGCATTTTAAATTTTAAGTATTTTTTCTAAACCACATCATTAAACCAGCGTTTCATACGCGTCATGACGCGGTTAAAGATGTTTTTATCGCGAATTCTGAACTTGCGTGAATCTTGATTGCGTGCGCCGTATAGAACCAGCCCCACACCGGTGGCGTACATGGGGTTGTTAACCACATCCACCAGACCCGTGATTGCCCTGGGTTTGCCGATGCGGCAGGGGAGATTGAATATGGATTCGGCGATTTCGTTGACGCCTTCTAACAGCGCCGTTCCCCCGCTGATGACGATACCGGATGGGATCATATTTTCCATACCGGCCCGGATGATTTCCCGGTGTATCAGCTGAAAAATTTCCTCCATGCGGGGCTCTAAGATTTCTCCCAGGATCTGACGTGGAAGTTTGCGGGATTCGCGGCCGCCCATGCCGGGAACCTCGATGGTCTCATCAGCACTGATGTTCTGCGCCACACAGTTCCCGTATTTCTTTTTGATTTTTTCAGCTTCGGCGTGCGGTGCCCGCAATCCGATCGCAATGTCATTGGTCAGGTTATTGCCACCCAGCGCCAGAACAAAGGTGTGCTTGATATTGTTTCCGGCAAAGATGGCCAGATCGGTCGTCCCGCCGCCAAGATCGAGCAGCGCCACGCCGAGTTCCTTTTCCTCTTCTGTCAGCACGGCTTCGCCGGAAGCCAGCGACTCTAAAACGATGTCGCAGACATCCAGCCCGGAACGATTGGCGCATTTAACGATATTGTGGGCCGACGCCACCGCGCCGGTGACAATATGAATTTTAGCCTCTAACCGCACGCCGGACATTCCCACCGGATTTTGGATACCGCGCTCGTCATCGACCATGTATTCCTGTGGAAGCACGTGAATCACTTCACGGTCCATGGGGATGGCCACCGCCCGTGCGGCATCGATGACCCGGTCGACGTCCTGCTCGTTGACCTCTGAGCCTTTGACCGCAACGATCCCGCGACTGTTAAAACCGGTGATGTGTCCACCGGCGATGCCGGCATAGACGGCCGAAATTTCACAGCCGGCCATCAGCTCCGCTTCTTCAACGGCCTTTTTGATGGAATCGACGGTCGACTCAATATTGACCACCACACCTTTTCGCAGGCCGATTGAGGGATTTGTTCCAATGCCGATGATGTTTATTCTATCTCCGGAGGCCTCACCCACGACGCAACATATTTTGGTTGTTCCGATATCTAGGCCGACAATAACCTCTCCTTGCATCTTATACCTCCTTCTGATCTCCACCCGGGCTTTCAGGTCGGACGGGATTTACGACAATGCGGTTTACATTGTTGAGATCAACACGATCGAAGTCCGGAAAATTTCGTTTTTTCTTCCGATATGTCAGAATATTTTTTAGCATGGCATATTTAAGCGGGTAATTGTGATACCCTAACACAATGGTTTTGATTTGTTTAAAAGCCTCCAGGGTGATCCCGATTTCCCGATCCACATGTATTTTCTTGATATTCTGATTGGGAAGAATGCTGCGGGCCTGTTGTCCCAAAGTCAGTACCTGCATTACGGCTTCAAGGGGTCTGACGTTGAGGTGTTGGTCCGGCACAGGTGTTTCCCGCCGGCCGAAGGGCGGCGGGGCCTGTTCCCCGGTTTTGTTTTGAGCTTTAAAATCCGCAAGCTGCAATCCGCTGACCAGCGGCAACGTATCGGAATCCGATGCGGTCCATTCTTTGAAGACCTGGCCTTGCGCATTGATTATGTATTTGCGATCAAGTTCGACAATGGCCAACGGCACATGTTCTTTGATGCGGATATAAAGCGCGGATGGGATCTCGCGCCGGACTTCGGCCTCGGCGACCCAGGGATGTGCCATCAAACGTTTTCTAACCATTGACAAATTGACAGACAGCACATTCGCCCCTTTACGAACACGGGCCTGCTGGACAATCTGTTTTTCGGTCAGGCGCTGATTACCCGCTATTTTCAAGGTCTTTGCTCTGAAATAATCACATTGGGTCATTACATCGTATATTAAAATAAATAGGCAGCTTGCGGCCAGCAGCGCGGCGATGCCGGCGAACGCATAGAAAACGACCAGGAAACGGCGTAAAAATGCAAGACGCTGTTTGGCCTTGGCACCTTTACGATAGTTTTTGCGTGGTTTTTTCCGTTTCAACACCAATCACCCCAGTTTTGCTATTTGTTATTCGTTATTAGAACGTTCACCAGATCATGCTCTAATAACCAATAACGAATAACCAATAACTAAATGCTTCATGGCCCAACGGGCCGCTCTTTCTACTTTTTGTTGAGAAACATTTCGCCCACCTTCCATACATCTCCCGCACCCAGCGTAAGCAGCAAATCTCCAGGCTGCAGGGTTTGCTTTAACAGGGAATGGGCTGCTTTGAATCCGTCGGCGAAAATGACTTCCTTGTGGCCGTGCGCTTTAATTCCTTCACAGAGATTTTGCGAGTTGATGCCTTCGATTTTCTTTTCGCTGGCTGCGTAAATGGGCAGCACCACAAGAACATCCGATTGATAAAACGCCCGGGTAAAATCATCGAAGAGCGCCTGGGTTCGGCTATAACGATGGGGCTGAAACACCACCACCTTGCGTCGATCCGGCCAGTTTTCCTCGACCGCCTTGAGCGTGATTTTTATTTCAGTGGGATGATGCCCGTAATCATCGATCACGATGACCCCATTGGTTTCGCCCTTGATTTCCAATCGGCGCTGGACGCCTTCAACGGTTTCCAGTGCGCGTTTAATGTGATCAAAGGCAATATTCAGTTCCACACCCACTGCGATGCTGGCGGTTGCATTATAGACATTATGAATTCCCGGAAGATTCAGGTTAATATGCCCTAATTTTTCTCCGCGATGATAAATGTTGAAACCGCTTTTCCGATTTCCAAAGGCGACGTCGCGGATATGGAAATCAGCCTGGGGACTCATTCCGTAAGTCGTATAACGCTTTTTTAGACGGGGGATGAGGTCCTGTATGGGTTCGTTGTCCAGGCACAGAACAGCCAGACCGTAAAACGGTATCCGATCCAGGAAATTTGCAAACACGGCCTTGATGGCATCCAGGTCCTCATAAAAGTCAAGATGCTCGTTATCGATATTGGTCACCACGGCGATGGTGGGTGAAAAGTTCAAAAATGAGCCGTCGCTTTCGTCCGCTTCGGCAACAATAAAATCCCCCTGTCCGAGGACTGCGTTGGAGCCGATGCTTTTTAATTTTCCGCCGATTACCACCGTCGGGTCCAGACCCCCTTCAGCCAGAACCGATGCCACGATCGATGTTGTGGAAGTTTTACCGTGGGCGCCGGCAATCGCAATGCTGTATTTCAAACGCATCAGTTCGGCCAGCATTTCGGCGCGGCGAATGACCGGAATGGATACCTGACCCGCTGCCCGGACTTCAGGATTATCGGGGTCGATCGCGGAAGAAACCACAACCACATCGGCACCTTCTATCTGTTCGGCCGCATGCGATTTAAATATGACACCGCCCAGTTGTTCGAGGCGGTCGGTGATATCCGATCTCTTCAGATCCGAACCCGACACTTTGTAGCCCAGGTTGAGCAGCAACTCGGCGATACCGCTCATCCCGATGCCGCCGATGCCGACAAAATGAATATGGTATTTTTTAAGGTACATAATTTTAGTTAAATGGTTGATTCGTTTAATGGTTAATTGGTGAAAAACGACTAGTCATTTCTGATATTTCTTGTTCCCTATTTAACAAATCAACGATTTGACGATTCAACCAATTTATAGCAATCATCTACAATGGCTTTGGCCGCATCCGGGTGGCCCAACTGCTTTGCCCTGGAAGACATTGCTTCAAGTGCCTGCGGGTGCGAAGCATAATAATCAATCTTCTGGCCCAGCATGCTGGCACTTAGATCTTTTTCAAGAATCATTTCAGCGGCGCCATCCCGGGCCAGCGTGTCTGCATTTAGCGCCTGATGGTCATCCGCTGCAAAAGGGAAGGGGATAAATATCACCGCTTTCCCAAGAGCGGTTACTTCGGCCACCGTGGTGGCACCGGCCCGGCAAATGATCAGATCCGCCTGTTCGTACTGCGGCGCCATCTGCTTGAAAAAGGATTGAACCGTCGCCGGAATATTCTGGCGCCGGTAGGCCTCTTTTACCATGTGCTTATCGGCCGTGCCGGTCTGATGGACAAAGTACAGGTGTTCCTTTTTTGTTAAATGGCTCAACGCTTCAATTACGGTCATGTTGATGCTGTGGGCACCCTGACTTCCGCCGACAATCAGCACACAAAACGATTTTGAATCCGGGGCCGCACTATCGGTACGATGGTTCAGAAGCTCTTTGCGCACCGGGTTGCCTGTCAGCAGCGTTTTATCCGGATTAAAGCTTTTTTCTGTATCTTTAAATGACACGTAAATTCGATCCGCAAACCGGGATAAGATTCGATTGGTAATCCCGGGTAAAATATTTTGTTCATGCAGCGCGATTTTGATACGCAGAAGCCATGCGCTGATCATTACGGGGCCTGCCGAATAACTGCCAAGACCGATGATAAGGTCCGGTTTGTAGTTTTTTAAAATCCAAAATGATTCGATCATCCCTTTGGGTATTTTTACGGCTGACTTCGCCTGATTCCATAAACCGCGACCTTTGATTCCTTCCGCCGTTATGGATTCAAGTTTAAAATCCGTTTGCGACAAAACCGATCGCTCCAGAGGGTTGCCCGTGCTGACAAAAATAACGCTGTTGTGCTCATCTCGCGACATAAACTCCTGGGCGATCGCCAGACCCGGAAATAAATGGCCGCCGGTGCCGCCACCGGCCATCACGACGCGAAGGGCTTTTTTTCGGGAACTATTTGATATGTTATCCTCCATATCTTCAGCCCTTCGCGGTTAGTCGTTATTTGTTACTGGTTATTAGAATCTAATCTGGTGAATGTTCACCATGCATTTATTCTGATTATCCATCAAATAACAAATAACAGATAACGAATAACCTACTGCTTGCGTGATGCACTAATATTCATCAATATGCCGATGGAGGCCATATTGAGCAAAAGCGACGTCCCGCCATAGCTGAGCAGCGGCAGCGTGAGCCCTTTGGTCGGCAGCAGGCCAAGGGTCACGCCCATGTTGACCACTATCTGAAGCCCGACGGCAATCGTCAGTCCTGCAGCCAGATAAGACCCGAATATATCCGGGGCTTTTCGTGAAATTGCGATTCCGCGCGTAAGAATCCAGGTATAAAGCGCGATAATGGTCAAAACGCCGAGCAGTCCCAGTTCCTCGCCGATGACCGAAAAGATAAAATCCGTATGGGGCTCCGGAAGATAGAACAGTTTCTGATAGCCCTTACCGATTCCGGTGCCCCACAGGCCGCCGGTACCAAACGCCATCAGGGAATGCACTATCTGATAGCCCTCGTCGCGGCTGTGGTCCCACGGATTGAGGAAGCCCAGAATACGCTTTGCCCGATATTCAGCGTGTATTAAAAATAGATACGCAGCCGGTATAATAACGAGCAACGATGCAAAAAGCTGCGAAAAACGAACACCCCCGATAAACAACATGATCCAGGTCAGCGCTCCCAGAATAGCCACGGATCCAAAGTCCGGCTGAATAAAAATAAGTGCCGCAAAAACGCCCAGTATCAATACATGCGGGACAAAGCCGACGGAAAAACGTTTAAGCTGCTTCCCCTTTTTCTCCATAGAATAAGCCAGATAGATCACCAATGCGATGCGGGCCAATTCTGAAGGCTGAAACGAAAAACTGCCCAACTGTATCCAGCGGACGGAACCACCGGCCGAAAGCCCCAGGTCCGTGAATTGAATAATCGCCAGGAGCGTCAGCGCCAGGGCCAGCAGGGGATAGGCCAGTATACGATAATATTTGTATGGGAAATGCCGGCTGACCACCAGCACGATGACGCCTGCGAAAGCGAAAAGCGCCTGTTTTTTTAAGAAAAAATAGCTGTTTCCAAACTTTTTAAGGGCCAGGGCCGAGCTGGCGCTGTACACCATCACAATTCCGATTCCCACCAGGAAAAGCACCGGAAAGAGAAGCTGAACATCATAAATAACGGGTTGCATATGGTTCTGTTTTTTCGTCATTTTCATTAAACTTAGCGTTTTTGCGTGAGGCAATCTGTTCTATCGCCCCGAACCTAAAATTTCCCGTCAGCTTTTTTCTTGATCTCCTCGACCGCTCGGCGAAAATCATCGCCCCTTTCGGTATAATTGTTGTACCAGTCAAAGCTGGCACAGCCGGGAGAGAGCAGCACGACATCTTCGGGAGCGGCCTTGCGATGCGCCATTGAAACCGCATCTTTCATGGAAGTGGCCACATTTGTCGGCTTCAACTGCCCCAGGGCCGATCGGATCAACCCGGCCGCTTCCCCCATTATAATGAGCGCTTTGACATGTTTGCGAATAAGCCCTTCCAGTGCCCTGAAATCAGCGCCCTCGTCGCGGCCACCCATTATCAGTAAAACCGGTTTTGAGAAACACCCCAGCGCTTTGGCCACGCCATCGACGTTGGTGGCTTTGGAGTCATTGAAATATTGAACCGCCTTGATGGTGGCGACGTGTTCGAGGCGGTGGGCCAGACCTTTAAATCGGTCCAAAGTGTTCTGGATGCCTTCGAGCTTCGCTCCGGCTGCCAGTGCCGCCAGACTGGCGGCGGCCGCATTCTCAAAATTGTGCCGCCCCCGAAGGCGGATTTTTGAGATATCCAAATATGCCTGAGTGCGGAATGCGGAATGCGGAAAGCGGATTTTGGATTGAATTCTTTTTAGCTTATTCAGGTTCAGGATTATTCGCTTTCCGTTCAAAACCGCGCCCTGCTCGTCTGTCCCCAGGGTAGGGAAGTAAAGCCGCTGGCTTTTTATCTGTTTTGTCTTTGCCCGTACAAGCGGATCCGCGCCATTGAGCACCGCAACATCTTCGGCCTGTTGATTTTTGAAAATGCGGATTTTAGAATCCGTGTAGGCCTCGAAATTGGGGTATCGATCCAGATGGTCTGCCGTGATGTTCAGCAAGACGCACACCCTGGGCCTGAAGGCAGCGGTGGTGTCCAGCTGGAAGCTGCTGATTTCCGCGACCACAATCTGCGTCCGTTCCTTTTTGGCGGCATACTCGATTAAGGGATTGCCGATATTGCCGCCGACAAACACCTTTAAACCCGAGTTTTTCAGCATGCTTCCGATAAGCTCGGTGGTGGTCGTTTTACCATTTGTCCCCGTAACCGCGATGATCGGTTCCTCGATGAATCTTGAGGCCAGCTCGATTTCTCCGATAACCGGAATCCCGCGCTCGCGGGCCTGCACGATGGGCGCGATCGTGTGCGAGACCCCGGGGCTGACCACGATGAGATCCGCATTTTGAAACGAAGCCGTACGGTGCGGGCCCAGTTCGATATCGGCACCCAATCCCCGCACGATGCCGACCGCATCTCCCAGTTCTTTTTCACCGGCTGTGTCGCTGACCAGAACCCGGGCACCCTGGTGATGCAAGAATCCGGCGGCGGCAAGGCCGGTGCGGCCGAGACCAACCACCACTATTTTTTTGTCTTTTAATTTCATGTTTAATTGGTTCAATTGGCTCTATTCGTTTAATTGGTTTAGGTACTCAGATTTGTGACAACCAATTAAACCAATGAAACCAATAAAACGAATGAAACGTTTCTATCTGAGCTTGAGCGTACTCATCGCCAGCAGGGCCAGGGCGATCGCAATTATCCAGAATCTGACGATTACTTTTGGTTCCGGCCAGCCTTTCAGCTCGAAGTGGTGATGCAGCGGCGCCATTTTAAAAATCCGGCGGCCGCTGGTCATCTTGAAAAAGCCGACCTGGAATATGACGGACAGGGCCTCGACCACAAATAGCCCGCCGACCAGCACCAGCAGGATTTCCTGTTTGGTGATTACGGCAATGGTGCCCAGTGCCGCACCCAGCGATAGAGAGCCCACATCTCCCATAAAGATTTGTGCCGGGTAAGCATTGAACCATAAAAAGCCCATGCCCGCTCCGGCCAGGGTTCCGCAAAGTATGGCGACCTCACCGCTCCCGACCACGTAGTTGATCTGCAGGTAATTCGCTATTTTGATATGGCCGGCGACATAGGCAAATATCATATAGGTAGTGGCGGCAATAATCACGGGACCGATGGCTAAGCCATCCAGACCGTCGGTGAGGTTGACGGCATTGGATGCGCCCACGATCACAAATGCTGCAAATACAATGTATCCCCAGCCAAGATCCGGGGAGAGCTTTTTAAAAAGCGGGATCGTAACCTGGGTCGAAAAATCCGGACTGGCGTAAACAAGATAACCGGTAATCAGGGCCAGAACAAATTGGAGTATGAGCTTGTTGCGCACATTCAGACCTTTGCTGCGCTTTTTGATTTGCATCAAGTAGTCATCGATAAACCCGACCAGCCCGTAACTGATGATGACAAAGAGCACGATCCAGGTAAAATGGTTGGTCAGGTCACTCCATAAAAGTACCGATGTCACAATCGAAAATACGATCAGCAGGCCGCCCATGGTGGGCGTGCCGGCCTTTGAAAGGTGGCTCCGGGGGCCGTCGTCTCGAATATACTGCCCCACCTGCAATCCGCTGAGTTTGCGAATGATCCATGGCCCCAGCAGGAAGCAGATAAAAAATGCCGTCAGGCTGGCATAAATGGTCCGAAACGTAATGTACCGAAATACGTTAAAGACCGACAGCGTCGTGTGCAGCGGATATAGCAGGTGGTAGAGCATGGTCTGGTTATTGGTTATCCGTTATTTGTTATTGGTTATTAAGGTCATATCGCGGCTTGAAGCCGCTCCCAAAGTGCTCGTCGGTTTGTGGGAGTGACTTCCAGCCACGATGAGCATCAGCTATTTTTTGAAAGAGCGCTTACCCGCCCGCCTCGCCCGTCCGCCGCAATCTGCATATGCTTGAGAGCGGGACAGTCAACAGCGATGGCGGGCAGGCAGCGGCACCGCGATTTAGTTAATCGTTATTGGTTATCCGTTATTAGTGGGAGCGGCTTCCAGCCGCGAAAATGATTAAAATAACGATTAACAGATAACCAATAACAATTAAGCCTCCGGCTTAATCTTTGTCCATTCCTTAATCCCCTTAACGATGTTGTCCATCCGGGATCCGCGTGAGCCTTTAACCAGAACCCAATCGCCGGGCTTTAAAGATTCCTTCAGATCATTAAGTATCGTTTCCTGGGATCCGATAACTATATTTTCGTTTTCCATACCGGCATCTTTTGCGCCGGCAGCGACAGCATCTGCATATTCGCCGGTGACCCATAATTTGTTGATGTTTGCCGTGGCCGCCCAGGCACCGACCTGGCGGTGCAGCGATTCGGCCTGTGCGCCCAGCTCCAGCATATCTCCGGCGACAAATACGCTTCGATTGTTGGCGCGTAAAGACTTCAGCGTGGTGATGGCCGCTTTCATGGAGTCCGGATTGGCATTGTACGTATCATCGATAAGGTGAATGCCATTGGCGGTCTGCAGAATATTCATGCGGCCCCAGGCCGGCTCGAAGGTTTCCAGACCCACCTTGATTTCCGCGGGCGCCACTTCCAGCAGATGACCGACAGCTGCCGCGGCCAGGGCATTTGTGACCATAAATTGGCCGGCTGCTTTTAGATCCACGGTCAGGCTTTCCTGCGGCAAATCCAGGCTGAAGGAAATACCGGATGTTTTTTCGTTTACGGCCGTCGCACGAACGGCGGCGGTTTCAGATAGGCCGTAAAAAAGGACGTCTTTTTTCGCCCGCCCGGTCCGGTCTGCAATTTTGGATACCCTGCGGTCGTCGGCATTCAACACGGCTTTGCCCTTTGATTTCAGATGCTCGATCAGCTGTCCCTTTTCGCGCATGACACCATCCAGTGAACCCAGGCCTTCAAGGTGGGCCGGGCCGATATTGGTAATCACGCCGATATCCGGTGAACAGATTTGCGCCAGCCTCGCGATCTCGCCGGGGCGGTTGGTGCCCAGCTCCACCACGGCCCATTTGTGCCCGGGTGCAAGTCTGAGCAGCGTTAACGGGACCCCGATCTGATTGTTATAGTTTCCGATCGTTGAAAGCGTATTAAACTTTCTGGCGACCACTGCGGCCGTCATTTGACGGGTGGTGGTTTTGCCGTTTGAGCCGGTAATGGCCACCAGCGCCACATCCGTTCGGGCGCGATGAAAGGCTGCCAGATCGCCGAGCGCCCGGGTCGTATCGCTGACGGCCACACAGGCAATGTCCCGGGTTTGCCATGCGGATACGGGCAAATCGGCTGCTTTTTCGGTGTTGACAATCAGACCGCCGATACCTTTTTCGACGACATCGCCGATAAAGGCATGGCCGTCATGGACATCACCGACAATGGCGACAAATAAATCATTCGGGGCGATGCTGCGGGAGTCGATAGATACCCCGTCAAAGCGGTGTTCTTTTCCGCCGCACAGCAACTCGCCGCCGGTGGCTTTCAGGATATCAGATAACGTCCATGGTAAAGGTTGTCCGTTGTCCATTGTCCCTTGTCCGTTGCAGGAATCTTGCTATGGCCTTTGACCGTCGACAACTAACTACCGACCACCAGCAACTAACCACTAACAGCGCGAAGCGCCTTTGTACGTGAGCATTTCAATGCCGCGGGTCAACGCAGCCATTGGGCCTTAGATGGGGTTCTGAAACCAATTCTAACCACTGACATCGCGAAGCGCTTTCCTGGCTTCCTCTCTGTCATCAAAATCGATGGTGGACGTACCGAGAATCTGGTACGTCTCATGGCCCTTTCCGGCAATCAATACGGTATCGCCGCTCCGGGACACGCTGATTCCCAGCCGGATGGCGCGCCGCCGGTCGGCCTCGACCACATAGCCCTTCTGGTTAAATCCATTCTGTAAATCGGCCCGCGAATAATGCCGGCTGTTTATTTTCTGAGAACCTTCAAGAATTTGGTCGATAATCGCCATGGGTTCCTCTGTGCGCGGATTATCCGAAGTGATCACCGCAAGATCGCACAACCGCGCGGCAATTTCGCCCATCAGCGGCCGCTTTTCGGTATCGCGGTCGCCGCCGCAGCCAAAGACACAGATGATTCTATCAGCGGTAACGGCCCGCAGGGCGCCAATGACATTTTCCAATGCATCGGGTGTATGGGCGTAATCCACATACACGAACCGGCCGCTATCGTTTTCAATGCGCTCCAGGCGACCCGGTATGGCCGCCACGGCATTTATGCCGGCGTTAAGGTCGTCGGTGGACAGATTCAGCGCCCATCCAACGCCGGCCGCACACAGAATATTTTCCAGGTTGTGCGCACCGACAAGCTGGGATTTAAAATCAAATTTGCCACCGGGTGTTTCAATTTCTCCAGCAATGCCGGTCAGGTCACATTTTGCATTTACGGTTCGAACCGTATCACCCGGCGCGGACCCGACTTTAATTGCCGGAACCTGCAGGTCATTTGCGAGCGCTTTGCCTTTTGAGCTGTTGCAATTAATGACGGCAATGGCCTGATCTTTTTTGGGTCCGGCGAGGAGATAGTCGCTAAATAACCTTTTTTTGCTGGCCCAGTAAGCTTGCATGTTTCCGTGAAAATCGAGATGATCCTGGCTCAGATTAATAAACACGGCCACATCAAACCAGCAGCTTCTGATCCGATAAAGGTCAATCGCGTGCGACGATGCCTCCATGACCACATGGGTGACGCCGGCCCGCAGCATATCGGCTAAAATTCGCTGTAAATCAAGCGATTCGGGTGTGGTTATGGGATTGTCAAAGAGCTTACCGGCATACCGGTAATTGATGGTTCCGATGACGCCAACGCTGTAGCCGGCCTGCTGCAGGATGCTTTCCACCAGATAAGCCGTGGTGGTCTTCCCGTTGGTGCCGGTAATACCGATTACCGTCAGCCGTTCCGATGGCCGGCCGTAAAACCGGGCGGCGATATCGGCCAGTGCCTGCCGGGTATCGGCTACCTGGATGATCGGGATTTCACTTCTTAATTCTCTTTGCGAGACGACCGCGACAGCACCTTTTTTGATCGCCTCGTCAATATAATCATGGCCATCGGCGGCATGGCCCGCTATGGCGACAAATAAGCCGCCGGGTTCAACATCCTGGGCCCGGTAGTGGATCGACTTAATTTCCGGATCTGTGTTTTCCTGAGCACCCTTATTACCGGCAGAAAGCGGTTTTATAGCCTTGATTAGATCCGAAAGTTTCACCCTCTGGCCTCGATCCTGCGGGAGGCCGCAAATCGTTTTGTTCCGCTCTGAGGCGGTATGTTGAGATAATTTAGCGCTTCGCGGGCAATGCGGCGAAACACCGGTGCTGCGACCGTCCCGCCGTAGTATTTTCCCTTGGGCTCATCAATTACGACCAGTATGACCAATTTTGGATTTTCGGCCGGCGTGAACCCGACGAACGAAGCGATATGTTTGGAGTCCGAATACACACCGTCATCACCGAGCTTGCGGGCGGTTCCGGTTTTGCCGCTCACGGTATAGCCATCAAGGGCGGCATTTGTTCCGGTACCGCCTTCGGTGATGACCGTTTTCATGATATTTCTAACCGTGCGGGCGGTTTTCACTGAGACGACCCGCCTTACGGTCCAGGGTTGAAATTTTTTCAGGATCTGGCCGCTTTGATCCGTGATGGCCTTAACAAAATAGGGCTTCATCAGGACTCCGTCATTGGCAATGGCTGAAGCCGCCGTGATGAGTTGAATGGCGGATACCGAAATGCCATAACCAAAGGCGATGGCACCGGTATCTACTGATGTCCAATGCTTGTAATGGGCCAGGCTGCCGGCGGTTTCCCCGGGGGAGTCGACCCCGGTCTTTGCACCGAAACCAAATTTTCGCAGCGTTTGGTATAGTTTCTGGCGCCCGACTTTTTCGCTGACTTTAACGGCCCCGATATTGCTCGAATATTTAATGATTTGCTGCAGCGAAAGCCAGCCGTGCTTTTTGATGTCGTGGACGACATTGCGCCCTATTCTATAGGCGCCGTTTTCGCAGTAAAAGATGCTGCTTGCTTTGATATTTCCGGAATCGATCGCGGCCGCAGCGCTGAATATTTTCATGGTAGAGCCCGGTTCAAAGGGGTCCGTGATGGCCCGGTTGCGCCACAGCTCTTTGTTGAAATCGGTATAGGCATTCGGGTTGAAAAACGGAGAATGTGCCAGGGCCAGTATGGCACCGGTCTGAGGCTCCATTACAATCACCATTCCCGATCTGGCCGAATATTCCGTGATGGTGTCTTTCAAGGCGCTTTCGGTGATATACTGCAGGGCACGGTCAATGTTCAGAACGATGTTATAGCTGCCGCTGTGAGCTCCTTTCTTTTGCTCCTCTTTGAAAACGTTACCGACCGCATCCTTGAGAACCGTGAAGTTGCTGTCCGAACCCCGCAGATACCGGTCATAGGAATATTCGATTCCCTCCAGACCGTACCCATCAAGGCCGGTGAATCCGATCGCCTGCGATGCCAGCGTTTTATTGGGATAGAAGCGGTTGCGCTCCGTTACAAACTCGATGCCATCCAACCCCAGTGCCCGTACCGCGGCGGTTTCCCTGGGACTTGCCTGTCGTTTGAGCCACACGAACGGACTTTTGGATTTGAGCTTCTTTTTTATTTTGTGTGATTTCGTTTTTAAAATCTTTGCCAGCGCTTGGGAAGTGGCCTGGGGGTCCTTTATATTAGCCGGCCGGCCGGCAATTGAGGTTACATCGATGCTGACGGCCATTTCCCTGAGATTGCGGTCATAAACCGTTCCCCTTTTGCCGTTTGACGTAAAGGACTTTTCAATCTCACCTATGGCTTTTTTGGACAGCCACAGACTGCGATACACCTGCAGATGGACGGCTTTTACGCCGATCACCACAAACAGAACGATGAAGATAAAGCCAACCAAAAAAACCCGCAGTCTGATGTATTTGTTATTCATTGTAGCAGCGTTTAAATCTCTTTATCGCCATTTATTACGCCTTTTACGGCAAATGTTGCTTAAGATTCATCGCACGCAAAGCGGCAAAGAATAATCATTTTATTAATAAATTTAAATAAACTTGGCGTCTTAGCGTCTTTGCGTGAGGCTTTTCCCATTTTGCTCATGTCATGGTACTAAAATGAGCTGTTTGTTAGTGGGCAAAATAAGACCCAGCTGCTGTTTGGCGATTTTGGCAATGCGCTCGGGCGATTTTAGCCGGGCCAGTTCGATTTTTAGATTATCCTGCATCATCGCCAGCCGCTCCTGATTGGCAGCGAGTTCGGAAATTTCATACCGGACCTGGATGCTCTGGACACGGCACCAGGTGTAAAAAAGGAGTTCGCTTATAAAAAGGCCCATAAAAACAAGGCAGGCGGCCACTATTTTGGGATTTCGCGCCTTTTTCTTTTTACGCTTCATAGGCTGACTCCTGATGGCGATCGGTCATACCGACCACGCAAAAATGACCAAAAGGATTAATAATAAAAACTGAAACAGATAAACGCTCTTATCAAATGGTGCCATAATTACTGAATCCCTCAATTCATAATCCCCCTGGTTTTCCTAGAAGTGGTTTCAAAACCACTTCTAAATTTTCTCCGCCGCTCTCAGCCGGGTGCTGCGGGCCATCGGGTTGACCGCTATTTCCGCTTGGCTCGGGCGTACAACTCTTTTTGTTAAAACACGCATCACCTTTTTTCTGCCGCAGGCGCATTCGGGTAATTTAGGTGGACAGATGCACCCCTTTTCCATTGCCTTGATCTGCTGCTTGACGACGCGATCTTCTAGCGAATGGAATGATAAAACGCAGAGCCGGCCTTTTGGATTCAGCCAATCGGCCACACCGGCCATGAATGCGCTCAGCACTTCGAGTTCCCTGTTCACTGCAATCCGCAGCGCCATAAACACCCGGGTGGCCGGATGGATCCGTTGCTCCGCCTGCTTTTGACGGGGAATGGCGCTCAATACGATCTGGGTCAATTCTTTGCTGGTTTGAATTTTTTTTTGCCTGCGGTTTTTTACGACACTGCGGGCAATCCGCTTTGACCAGCGTTCTTCCCCGAAGTCTTTAAAGATTTTTGAGAGCTCTTCCTCCGCCAAATTGTTGATTAAATCTTCGGCTTTGGTTGCGGATTTTATGTCCATCCGCATATCCAGCGGCTCGTCTTTATTGAAGCTAAATCCTCGGCCGCTGTTTTCAAGCTGATGCAGCGATAGCCCGAGATCGAGAAGGATACCGTCGACGGCATCTATTTTTAATTGGGCTAAATATCGAGGCAGATTTATGAAATTGCCATGGAAGAGGTGGATATTTGATGAATAGGATTGCAGGGCCTTTTTGGCATGTGTGATGGCATCAATGTCCTGGTCGATCCCAATGAATAAACCATCCGGCAGAATCCGTTCACATATGGCTTTGGCATGACCCGAACCACCTAGGGTACAGTCCGTATAGGTTTTGCCCGGCCCACAGTTCAGATATTCGATCGTCTCATTGAGCATTGCAGGGATGTGTCTGTACGCCATAGATTTAGAGTCCTAATTTGGCAATTTCGTTTCTGACCTCCTCCTTTTTAAAATCATTTTCCAATTCGATGTTTTCTTGCTCCCACTTTTCGCGAGCCCAGATTTCAAAATGCTCGAGGACGCCAACCAGCACGATTTCCTTTTTAAACTCCGCATACTGCCTTAAGCTTTGCGGGATGAGAATGCGGTCCTGTTTGTCACAGTTGCATTCAAAGGCCCCCCCGATAAACACCCGTCTGAAGCGGCGCATGTTCTCGCTGGTTTCCGCCAGCGATAAGATCTTGTCTTCTAATTTTTGCCATTCCTTAAAAGGGTAGGCCACCAGGCAGCTGTCCATACGCGAGATCATGACCCCATCGCCTTCACTCGACTTGATGTACTGGCGAAATCGGGCCGGTATGATCAGACGACCTTTGTCATCGATTGTATGAAATGAGCTGCCGCGGAGCATAATTCTCCATCCTATACCACTTTATACCACTTTATTATCAATTTAAGTACATAATGCAGAATGTGTCAAGAAAAAAATATAACAAATAATTTAATTTCTATAATAATTATTAAAACTTAAAAAGTCTACTGAAAATTTTAAAGGTGGTGGGTAATTGTGGAGCATCGATAAAATTTTGACGCCCGGCGGCAAAAAATGCCTAAACTATCGAAAAGTCGCACACAAATTCGATGAATTTTATATAACAGTCTGGAATGAATATAAATCTTAGTAAATTTTAACTGAGGAAGCTGGTTCCGGAAGGCTGGCAGCCGCGTCAATAAAATGTCGCCGAGAGTCTCATCTGGAGATTTTTGTATCGTCTTTTAAACGAAATGATTTTTTAACGCTTTTATTATCCATAAATTATCGAGCATGCAACTTCATAACATGCTATAATCTATATAAAATATAATCATAATGGTTTATCTGTCTTTTCAAGAAAGCCTTTGCCTGGTTTACCGCTAAATAAACCCAATCATTTCAAGTTCCTGGGCACAGAACTTGCAAAATTCCCCCTTTAAATTGTGGGCTTTATGGCGGCTCGCATCATAAAGCCCGCTTTTTATTACTCCGCTACTGAAATTTTTCCCATTTTTCAGAGCAGCCAATCATTATTGCAAACAATTATCCTTGGCAATTCATCAGGTTTTCTTAGTAATTGCAGAAGATTACCTATCTTCGCCTGATGTAACTGAGAAGGCGGAGCTGTATTAAAATCTAAACAAAACTACTTTTTATTATTATGAAAACCATGCTTAGAAAAAGAGAAGATCATCTGATTTTTGATAACCCGCGGGAAGATTACCTAATTTTTGGCAGCCCGTTGATAGAAGAGCCAGAAATTCAAGAAGTTGTTGATACCTTGAGATCCGGTTGGCTGGGTACCGGGCCTAAAGTCGCTCAGTTTGAGGATATATTCAAAGATTATATCGGGAGCGAATTTGCCCTGGCGCTTAATTCATGCACGGCTGGACTTCATTTAGCCATGGTTGTTTCTGGAATTCGTCATGGCGATGAGGTAATCACTTCACCTCTGACTTTTTGTGCTACGGCCAATACTATCGTCCATACAGGTGCGACTCCGGTTTTTGTCGATGTACAAAGAGATACGATGAACATTGACCCTAACAAGATCGAAGAAGCCATAACGCCCAGAACTCGGGCAATTATTCCCGTTCATTTTGCGGGTAGACCCTGTGATATGGACGCAATAATGGATATTGCCAAAAGGCATGACCTTTTAGTAATCGAAGATGCCGCGCATTGCATAGAGGGTTGGTACAAGGGGAGGAAAATCGGAAATATAGGGGATATATCCTGCTTCAGCTTTTATGTTACCAAAAATATCGTGACCGGCGAAGGGGGAATGGTAACAACGAACAAAGAAGTTTGGGCGGATAAAATAAAAATGTATGGTTTGCATGGATTAAGTAAAGATGCGTGGAAGCGATATTCCGATGATGGATTTGTGCACTACCAAGTTACCTTTCCTGGCTTTAAATACAACATGATGGATATTCAAGCGTCGCTTGGAATACACCAAATGAAAAGAATTGATAAATATTTAAAGAAAAGAGAACAAATTTGGGAACAATATACAGAAGCATTTTCGAAACTTCCGGTCATTTGTCCAATGGAGCCAGAAAAAGATACAGTGCATGCCAGGCATTTATATACCTTATTGCTGGATATCGATAGAATCGGAAAATCAAGAAATGAAGTTCAACAAGAGTTGCACAACCTTAACATTGGATCCGGTATCCATTTCATATCGATTCACTTACATGATTATTATAGAAAAACCTATGGCTTTAAACCCGAAGATTTTCCAAATGCAAAATTTATATCAGATAGAACATTGTCATTGCCATTTTCAGCGAAACTAAGCGACAGAGATATAAATGACCTTACAAAAGCTGTAGTTAAAGTTTTAAAGTGACAGACAGAAAAGAGCGGATTTAATTCGGGAATTATTACGATGTCAGTCTTGAAGTGGTGACCTAAGAGAGTATCTTCAAAAACATGTCTTTTTCTAAAAAGCTGCTGAGACGATATCTATTTTGGGATGTTATAAAATTTGCACCGTAATCGAACTAAACCGGCTTTAGCTATAAGCAACACAAGGGTTCCGCAAAGAAAAGAGTGGGATCATATTTGGGATAATTGTAGATACTCTACCTATTTTCACTCTAAAGAATGGGCAGAAGTATGGGAGCAATATACCGCTGGACAACTTCGGCCTGCTCCAAAAATCATCGAATTCTCTGATAGCAAAAAAGCATTACTTCCTCTTTCATGCTCAACATCGCATGGAGGCCTTTTTAAAAATTATGTATCTTCTCCCGCTGGAACTTTTGGAGGATGGATTTCTTCGGACAAGCTTAAACTGGATCATGCTCAATTACTGTATAAATATTTAAGACGACATTTTGGTAATATCAGGTTTATGGTTAATCCTTATAATGAGTTAATGCTTAAATCTATGCAATTAATACGAAATGAGATCAGAGATGAAGGGTTTTCAGAAATGAAGGAGGAAACGCAAGCATTAAATTTGATGGGTGGCTTCGAAAATATTTTGAAAATGTGGCAAAAAAAAAAGGCTTCCATAGTTCGAAAGTCAAACAAAGCACGACGGGCAGGCGTAGTCATAAAGGTGGCTCAATCTTTATCTGAATGGAGAGAATACTTTAAGTGCTATGAGGGCAGCATTCAGCGATGGGACAAAAACGTTTCTTCAACCTACACCTGGAAGTTATTTAGACTCCTATTTCAGCAAAACTCCCCTAATATAAGACTTTGGTTATCTATGCTCGAAGATAAAGTTATTGCCGGAGCCCTTTGCTTTTATTCCAATAAGCATTCTGTTTATTGGCATGGCGCTGCATTTTCGGAATACTTTAACATCCGCCCGGTTAATTTTCTGATGTTCGAAATTATAAAAAATGCTTGTCAGAGCCAATATTGCTGGTTCGACTTTAATCCCAGCGGTGGGCATGAAGGGGTCAAAAAATTTAAAAAAAGCTTTAAATGCGAATCACTGCAAGCCCCTGTCTATGAATTTACAACAAACGCCAGGAGATTTTTGTTAGGTCTATCTAAAGCGAAATCAGTTTTGTTTTGCTCCAAAGAAAAAAGAAATGCACTCGCTTAAAAATCGCATAAAGCCATTTATGCCAACATACATATTAAATGGCTATCGGCTTATAGCGGATTCAAATTACAGACACAAATTGATGTTCCGAGCATTTGGAACGAGATACGTACCTGAACTGCCAGATTTCCCGCCAATGGTATTGCTCGATATCACCACGAGATGCAATCTTGCTTGTAATCATTGTCCAAATAAAGTTCTTTCAAAGGACAGGAGTTGGGGTGGTGATATGGCTTGGACTTTATACCGGAAAGTAATCGATGAAATTGCACGAGAAAATCCAAAAACCAAAGTCAGACCATTTAACAGCGGCGAACCTTTGATGAGAAAGGATCTGGAATCTCTAATCAAATATGCCAAAGATAAAGGGATTCAATATGTATCCATTAACACCAATGGTACGCTCTTAAATCAAAGGCGAGTCTTAAAATTATTAGAATCAGGATTAGATCACATTGAAATTAGCGTGGATGCCTTTTCAGAAAACACATATATTCGAATTAAAAATTTAGATTTTTACCATAAACTCATAAAAAACATTGAACGTTTGATAGATTTGAGAAATCGGTTTCGACCGGAGTTTGAAATCAGCCTTAGCTTTGTCAAGCAACGGAAGAACCTTCATGAAGTTAAAAATTTTTTTGAGTATTGGAATGATAAAGTTAATCGTTTAACAATCAGGGATTATCATCAGCATGGCATGCTCATTGATGGCCAGGAAAATTATAAAAAGAGAAAAAAAAGCCATCGGCATCCGTGTCCATATTTATGGGATAGAACAATCGTTGAACATGATGGACGTGTGAGATTTTGCGAAAATGATTGGAAGGCTTTGCATTTGGTTGGCGATCTTAAAACGCACACATTGAAGGCAATTTGGCATTCGCATAAGTATAGAAAGTTACGAGAATCCCATATAGCGGGGACCTTTGACCATGTTTATTGCAAAAAGTGCAAGGATTGGAAGGTCATCTGTTAATATGGAGCACAGATTGCAAAACATTACGTACCGTAATTTGTTTAAAAAACCATATTATTTTAACTCCCTTATTAAAGCTACCTCTAATAGATTTTTAATGCAATTTCTCTCCCATGTTAGTCCCGGTGATGTAATTCTTGACATCGGTTGCGGCAGTGAGTCAGTTATTCAAGAATATCGTAACAAAATCAAAATTGATATTCTGACTCAAAACAGACCCCATGTGGTTGGAAACGCAATTAATATACCTTTAAAGAACCTATCCGTGGATCATATCTGTTGTTCTTGGGTTTATGAGCATCTAGAAGAGCCAATTCGAACCCTGGAAGAGTTTAATCGTATCCTTAAACCAAACGGATATATTTATTTGACAACCAATTTCGCATGGCATTTGCACGAAGAGCCCAGGGATTTCTACAGATTTACTAAATATGGGCTAAGTTATTTATTTAATTCCTATGGAAAGTGGAAAATCATCTTTTTGGAAGCTACAGCAGGTTTTTGGGTTACTATATTGCAGCTTATTAATTATAAGTTAGCAAAAACGTTTGGTCCTTTTCACCCCATTTTTACATTACCCCTTCAGCTCTTGGGTCTTTTTTTGGAAAGGCTTGATTTTGATGCATCTCTATCGGCAGGTCATTGTCTAATAGCGCATAAGGCTGAGTAATAAAAAAATATTTAGGCTGTTATATATTACTAAGGCTACATAATACGTCTTAATAATAAGTTCAACCATACCCTTTTCAATCTAAAGCAATATCTTTATTAGGTCTTGAAGCAGCTATTGCCCAGCGGCACTGTGACGTAATCTTAATTATGTTTTTTGAGAATAATCGCGAATTCAATGGACCTCAAATATAAGACAATATCAGGTATTCAGTGGACAGCGAGTAGCAGCATTGCAAAATCGATTCTGCAATTCATTATCTCTATTGTGCTGGCTCGTCTGTTAATGCCAAAAGACTTTGGCCTGATAGGCATTATAGTTGTACTCGTAGGATTTGCTTCTTTATTTAGCGAAATGGGCTTTGGTCAAGCAATTATACAGAGAAAAAAAATTGAAGAACGCCATTTATCGACAATATTTTGGCTAAACATCGTTATAGGAATTTTTCTATCATGCTGTTTTATAGCAATAGCGCCCTTAATTGCCAAATTCTATAATGAGCCGCAACTTAAAATGTTAGTCGTCTTTATATCCTTCACTTTTATTATCGGTTCGACTAAAATAGTGCAATCCGCGCTTTTAAACCGTTACATGAAATTCCGTCGGTTGGCATATATTGAAATCACTACACAAATTATTTCAGCCGCGGTAGCGATTACGCTTGCAAGTGCTGGATTTGGTGTATGGAGCTTGGCCTGGCAAATCTTTATTTCTACAACTATTAGTGCAATTCTATTATGGAAGGTCACTGAATGGAATCCTTGTTTTAAATTTGAAAAAAAAGCATTGAAAGAACTTCTGGGATTCAGCAGCAACCTTCTTGGGTTCAAGATATTTAATTATTGGGCCAGAAATGTCGATGATCTATTAATAGGTAAATTTATTGGTACCGTAGGTTTAGGTCTTTATACAAGGTCTTATGGTTTAATGTTAATTCCACTAAATCAAATCTCTACCACGGTGGGGAAAGTAATGTTTTCTTCACTGTCAAAAATTCAGGATAATGTCGTTCATACGAGAAAAATATATTTAAAAACTATTAGCGCTATTGCTCTTTTGACCATGCCAATGATGACAGGACTGATGGTTGTAGCTGACTCTTTCGTAATTGCTTTATTGGGGCCGGCTTGGGTTGATGTCATAAGGCTCTTGCGGATATTGTGCCTAACGGGAATGGTCCAATCTGTTGGGACCACGGTTGGGTGGATCTATAGTTCTCAGGGCCGCACTGACTTGATGTTGCGGTGGGGAATAGCTGCAGGAACTATTTTAATTGCAGGTTTTATTGTTGGTGTTTGGATAGGATCTCTACAAGCAGTTGCGGTTAGTTATGCGATAACTGTATACTTATTACAATATCATAATTTTACTATTCCAGGAAGACTTATTAATATGACATTTTACGATGTCTTCGCAAGCGTCAAGGGTATTTTATGCTGCTCAATTGTAATGGCTGCAGGCGTATTTATTATTGGATTATTTATTCCAGATCAATGGTCACATTGGCCAAAGTTAATAATCCAGACATTTTCTGGGGTAATAATCTATATTGTAATTATTCATGCAATCAGACTTAAGGCATATGAGGAAGTTAAAGTTGTATTTTGGGAAAACGTAAATAGAAAAAACTCTGAAGTGGTACAGCAATGTTAAAGCCTGCTCATTTAATTCCAACATACATGCAAAAATCACTGACTTTTAAGTTGGCAGTATCTTCGAAAATAAGAACTCAATATATTTTTAGTTGTTAGAAAAATGCTTTACCCTCTATGAGTTAATAATAATATAATAAAATTAAATGGCTTCGTTTTCAAACGCATACAAGATTATAATAGAAATATATAATTGCGATATATTTATTACAATTACATAATTAAAGTTTAAGATATTAAAAATTTTTTTTTCATTTCACAAATACGATAAATATTCAAATGGAGCTAATTGATGACATCACTCGTTAGGCCAAATATACTTTACATTGAAGCAAATGCTAGTTGTCAACTTAAATGCCCAACGTGTCCTACAACAAGTCAAGGGTATCCTCCTGTTATTGGAAGTGGGTACTTACGACGAAAGGATCTAAAAACACTACTGGAGAAGAATCCCCAAATTAAGAATGTTCATCTCGAAAACAGAGGTGAATTATTTCTAAATCCAGAACTTCTGCAAATCATGCAGTGTGGGTTTAAAAAAAACATCCTAATTTATGCTGACGGCGGTGTTAATTTGAATAATGTTCGAGAGGGAGTACTTGAAGGGCTTGTAAAATACAAATTTCAAAGCCTATGTTGTTCAATTGATGGGGCGACTCCAGAAACATATCAGATCTATCGTGTAGGCGGAGATTTTAAACGTGTCATAAAACATATTCAAGTGATCAATAAGTTCAAACAAAAATATAAGTCTAAATATCCTGAATTAACCTGGCAATTTGTGGTATTCGGTCATAATGAACATGAAATCCCGCTTGCAAGAGAAATGGCAAATGAATTGAATATGTCCTTTAAGCCAAAAATGTCATGGGATTCGGAATATTCTCCAATAAGAAACATTGAATTTGTGATGGAACAGACTGGATGGCCGGCAGCAACTCGTGAAAAGTACGAAAAAGTCACAAAGAAAAATTATGCGCGAAGAACTTGTTATTCTCTCTGGACTAGTCCACGTATAAACTGGGATGGTAAAGTTTTAGGATGTTGCTGGAATAGCTGGGCCGACTTTGGCGGCAATGCATTTGAAAATGGTTATATTCCAGCAATAAACAACGACAAAATTATCTATGCCAAAAATATGTTGTTAGGCAGGGTTGATCCATTGAAGGGTCTACCTTGCACAACATGTGATTTATATAAAATGATGAAAAATAGCGGTAGATACTTAAGTGAAAATGAAATTTTTGATCGACACTCTCTTTTATATCGAGGAGCTCGATTTCTATACCGCTTTGTTCCAGGCCTGCGATATTTAGGAAAGAAAAACTATTCTGTTATATCTCAATGTAGAGAAATTTTATCAAAACATAATGCCGGTTTATAAAAGTTTTGAATGACTAATCTCAGTGATAAAGAAATTAATGGCTTGAGTGGTGTTTGATCGCATAGCTCATTAAACTGTTTCTGAGGATCGACATTTAGTTATTTTAGCACGCTTGCTGCTCAGTTAGACCATGGGTCGCAAGGGATGATTCTTGTGATGCCCGGATTCGTTCGGCTATCTATAGAAATGGGATTTGACATATTACCAATCCAAAAATGAAAAATAAAAGAAGGGAATTTGTAAACCATTTTTGAAAAAAAATCATAATTTGTTAAACAAATAACTCGAATAAAAACATATGATTAAAATAGCACATGTAATGCTCTCATATTTAAGACAGCCAGAGACTTATATATGGCAGTATATTCATGCCCATAAAAATTTTTACCCTGTAATAATCGCCAGAAGAAAAGTCAATTTAGACCAATTTCCTATTCCAAAGGGAAAATTGTACTCAACATCTGGGAAAAGATTATCATATCAATGGTTTTTAGATAATTGGTATCGCAGAGTATTAACAAGGCCGCTCGGTTATGCGGAAAGAATAATTCGTCAAGAAGGTGTCGAAGCTATTCACGCCCACTTTGGAACTACTGGATGTGAATATTTGCCATTAATAACTTTATTAAATATTCCACTTATTACTAGTTTTTATGGATTTGATATTTCAGTGGATAATGTGCTTAAAAGATATAAAAAGAAATATCGCGATTTATTTGAACAAGGCAGCCGATTTTTGGTGGAAGGACCTTGTATGCGAGATAGACTTATTTCAATTGGATGTTCTGGTGAAAAAATATCTATACTAAGAATATCTATAGATTTAAAAGAATATAAATTTAAATCACACTTATTTGATCCGGATCGACCAATTAAAATATTATTTGTTGGACGTTTCGTTGAGAAAAAAGGACTTGAATATGCTTTAAGAGCACTGTCTGCGATAAAGAATGAGTTCATTTTCGAATTTCGAGTAATTGGGGGGGGTGAATTAGAAGAAAAGCTTAGGCAAATTGCTTTTACCCTTGGACTGTCTAAAGAAATAAAATGGTTAGGAATTCAACCTCATAGTCAAGTTATAAAAGAATTGTCTATTTGTGATTTTTTACTTCAACCGAGTGTAACCGCAAAAAATGGTGACACTGAAGGTGGTGCCCCTACAATAATTCTTGAAGCTCAAGCTTGTGGTGTACCTATTGTTTCTACTTATCACGCAGATATTCCTTATATTACAATTCAAGGTGAAAGTGCATTGTTATCTGAAGAAAGAGATGTCGACGGACTATGTGCTAATATGCGATATTTTTTAAGTAACCCAAATATTTGGGAAAAAATGGGGAAAAAAGGAAGAGAGCACGTAGAGAAAAACCACAGCATAAAAAACCAAATCTTTAATTTAGAAAATGTTTACACAGAATGCATCACAGAAAAATTAAATATTCGCAAGACAAATGCCAAGCTTTAAAATGAAGTTTAACGAGATCGATATAAAACATTAAATATATGAAAATACTGATTTCAGCAGGATCATACGTGTTTTCGGACTATCTACCAGCTGGTGAGATTCAGATTGCAAATGATATAGTTAACCGATTAGCAGGTCGAGGACATAAGGTATATGTGCTAGCTCCGTTAGCAGATTTAAAAACAAAGATTCCTAATATAGAAGTTTTTGAAATCGGGAAATATGACTTTATTAATTCCAAAAAATACGCGGATTATTTATGGAATTGGTGGAAATACTCAATAAAATCTTATCTGAAATGTAAAGAACTGTTTGAGAAAAAGAGAATCGATGTAGTGCATCATATACGGCCGGCATATCCAAGAAAGTTCAGTTTATGCTGGAAGATACCTGCACCATTTATATACGGACCCCTCAGCCTGCCTATCATTGGGAAAGGGACATCAAGGAAGTCACGATGGGAAAAAAACTCTCTTATAGATAAGATCAAAAGTAAGATCGTTGATCGGCTTGAGATGACTGTTGGACAGCATCTTTGGCAAAAAACCTTAAGCAAAGCATATTGCACACCGGTATCGGTTAAAAAAACTCTCGATCTTTTGCCTAAGCGCCTTGTGGAAAAAACGCCCATTATACCGTTGGGTGTAGATACAAGAAAGTTTAATTGGGTTAATAATGAAAAAACATCACAGTCTTTAATAATATTTTTTGCTGGAACAATAGAGAGCTATAAAGGAATAAAATATCTTTTAAAAGGGATGCAAATCGTTAAAAAAAGCTATCCGGATGTAAAGTTAATAATGGCCGGGGCGGGAATAGAATTCGAGTATTTTAAAACACTGACCAAAAAACTTGCGCTGAATGGTAATGTAGAATTTTTGGGTCCTGTCAATTTCAACAATATGCCTAAATTATATCAACAATGTGATATTTTCTGTCTCCCAAGCATGTTTGAAGCATTTGGGATGAGCATTATTCAAGCGATGTCGTGTGGCAAGCCAGTGGTTTCAACGCGGGTCGGAGGTATTCCTGAAATAATCAAAGAAGAAAAGTCAGGCATATTGGTACCACCCGGTGACGCAGAGGGTTTAGCACGCGCAATAATCCGCCTCGCAAAGAACAAGACATTGAGGCAGAAAATGGGCGTTTATAATAGAAAGCTATGCATCGCTAAATATGATTGGGACGTTATAGTTGGAAGATTTGAAGAAATATACGAGAAGGCGATCAAGGATTGGAAAAGGAATGACAAACTCGAGGTTCATTGAAATAAATCATTGTTTCTATCCTGAAGAGAGATAAAACGTGGTTCCAAAAAAAGAAATGAAAAAAGAAAAAGGAAAACAGGTAATTAGCGTCGTTGTCCCATTTTATAATGCGGAAAAAACGCTTCAACTTTGTTTAGAAGCTATAGAAGCACAAACCTTAAAACCAAGTGAGATAATCATGGTAGATAACGGGTCAACAGACGAGTCTGCAGATATCGCCAAAGCATTTGTTAAAAAAGAACCAGACATTTTTAAATATGTATTAGAAAATAAAAGCGGACCAGCATGTGCCAGAAATTCGGGCGCTAATAAATCTCATGGTAATATCATTGTATTTACAGATTCTGACTGTGTTCCAAGTAAGAATTGGCTTCGTAAACTCGTTATAGGATTTAGCCATTTTCATATCGGTGCTGTAGCAGGCAAAGTTGAAAGTTACAAGGCAAAAACATTGTATGATAAGTTTCACGCTATATTCACATTAAAGGGCTTTACTAAATTAAATATTTTTTCTGAGTTCTCACTAGTGCGGGGTGGCTTTCCAACTGCCAATTTGGCTGTTAGAAGTGACGTATTTAAAAAAATCAGAGGTTTTGACGAAACCTTGCCAATATATTCTGAAGACTATGACTTATGCGCTCGTATTTATCAGATAGGCTGTTCTATAAAATATTTGCCAGAAGCCATAGTCTATCATCAACATAGGAACACCCTAAAGGGAACTTGGAGGCAAGCCTTTGGTTTTGGAACTGGTCATTCACTTCTTCTAAAAAAACATTTCAAGCGTTTAATTATTATTGATCTGCCAAAATTTCAATTTATCACAAAATGGTTGCCACTTCGAATTTGGCTTGATGCTGCTGGTGCAGATAAAAAGTTACTCCTGATTATACTTTTATCCATAATATGGCGACCAGCAACCATTCTCATCTGCTTATTTTTACTTTATTTGTTTTTTGATATGAGCAACCAACTAAAAAAGAACGATTTAAGTGCGGGATTTTTCAAAAAATGGCAACTGATATTTCTTCTTTTCTTAAAATCTACTGCACTTACTGTTGGAAGAATAAAAGGATCAATTTCAAATCGGGTTATATGCATTTGAGGGTTAACAACAAAAATATAATAGCAACCGGGGTTATAGCTTCCAATAAATACATTTATGACGAATTTAATTTTTTTTTCATTAGTAACGCTTTGATTCAAAAATAAAGATCTTTTTTTTCAACGGGCTAATCACATATTCTCATCAAGTGAAAAAGAATGTTCAAAGACTTTATTATGTCTTAAAAAGAAAAAATATAAAATCTAGTGGGTCTTTTATTCAATATGGCATTAGCAAATTATAAGCCAGAAAAAGTATCTATTTTGATATGTTCTAAAAATCGCAGGGAGATGCTAGAATCTCTCGTCAAGGATTTGCAACAAAAGAGCTCGGATTACTTTGTGGAGATTGTAGTTGTTGAGGAATCCGACACAGAACTACCAATTTTAGGGGTTAAATATATCCGCCATCCAGTCTCAAACCGCGGATTCGGATACGCGAGGAATCTTGCATTAAAGCACGCCAGTAGTGATATTCTTGTATTTGTCGACGACGATTGCAATGTTCAGTATGGTTGGCTGAAGAAACTAATTCAACCACTGGTTGCAGATAACCGTGTACTGGGAGTACAAGGAGGAGTAACCGTGCCGGATCAGTCGAATATAATCGGTTGGGCTGAGTCGATACTTGGTTTTCCAGGAGGTGGTATTAAGAGAATCGTTGAAGCAAGGGGTATTAATATCGAAACAAAAGAGATATCCACTTTAAATTGTGCATATCGTCGCAAAGCTATAGATGTTGTTGGTGGTTTTGATGATCGGTTTAAACTCGGCGGCGAAGATTATATTCTTGCAAAACAAGTAAGCAATATTGGGAAGTGTCTATTTGTGCCTTCTGCTTTAGTAAGCCATGAATCCAGAGGAAATTTCCGTAAAATATGGACATGGTTTGTTAGGCGAGGACAAGCTGAAGCCAAAGTTATCCAATCACGTATATACAAAAATGCGAATTATCGATCAATAATAAGGGGATCCTTTGTAATAAAGCTGGCTCTTATGATTTTAGCAGGTATTTTTATACCAAATTTTCTGACCTATCCACTCATAATTATTATTTTGATCTATGGATTTATCATATATGCACGCTATTTCAAAATATGGAGAAACAGTCAAGCGTCGATTGGTGCATTTTTGATACTGCCGGTTGTTAAGTCTACAATGGATCTAGCAACTGATTATGGTCGCTTAAAAGGTATTATTCACAGATAATTTAAGTATTAATTAATAGCGAAATAATTTAGGGAACACCCCAGCCTCTTTTTGTTTATTAATCTGTTTTTCATTAAAAACATGATGGTTTTTACATTATTTTTAAAAGCTAAAAAATTCTATAGCTAATCTATTACACTCATTAAATGAAGTCTTTGAGAAATCATGCAGTGATTGCTCAATTTTAATGTATATTAGTACATAATAAATTCTATTAATATATTATAATTTGATATTTTAATTTATTTTGGGGAAAAATATATTAGCAATATCTAACTTCGGCGATTTCGTAGGAGGAGGAGAACGCAGTTTCTTTGATGTAATTTATCGCATAGGTCAGCATTTTTCACCGGTGGTGGTAGCGCCGAAGGACGGAACTTTAGTCGACAGATTTCAGATGAACAATATATATGCCGAAGTGATTCCTTTTTCAAAAATTAGACCATGGTTTTTTTTATCCATTTTGGAAAGTATTCAAAATTTGAAAAAGACAGTTGAGGAAGCAAATGTATCACTTATTTATGCGAATGGATCAAGGCCAACTTTCTATGGTGGACTAGTAGGTAGAATTCTTAAAATACCTGTAGTATGGCACTGCAGGATATCTGAAAAGGATCGATGGTTAGATTTTGTATTAAGTAAGCTTTCTAGCCTTATAATCGTAAATAGCCGGGCCACCGCTAAAAGATTTCCAGAGCAAATACAGAAAAAAATCCGCATTATTCATAATGGTATTGATACTCATTGGTTGAGGGATGAGCGGATATGCAGAGACCAAGTGCAGGTGCCGGATGGTAGGATTCTATTAGTTGTAGCTCGCGTGTCAAAATGGAAAAGGCATGATTTGGCACTCGATGCTTTTGAAGAGGTGGCAGAAGTTCACCCGGACCTACACCTGATTCTTGTTGGAGCAAAGGATCCATTTGAGCCCGAATGGTGGAACTACCTACAAAAAAGGACTATCGATTCGCTTTATACGGAAAGAATTCATTGGATTGGACACATTGATGATGTAAGGCCTTGGTATCACGCCGCTTCAATTTTGCTTTTGCCCTCGGACAATGAGCCGTTTGGACGTGTGCTGGTTGAAGCGATGGCATGCGGGATTCCGGTCGTGGCAACGAGAGGCGGCGGTGTACCTGAAATAGTAAGACACGAAAAAGATGGTTTTCTGGTTTCCATGGGAAATAGGCACGAATTGGCTGCTGCAGTTAGGACACTATTAGAAAATGATGCTACAAGGCTAAAGATGGGCGAATTTGGCAAGGAAAGAGCTAAAGAGTTTGGGATCGAATCTCACTTAAGAGCAATTATAGATGTTTTTAAAGAAGCTATAGGTTTTTAAAAAATTATTATGTTCAAGGCCTATTTCAAAAGCCCCAAATCTAGCAGACAATAAATTAAACTTTAATATGCCAGTAATGCGAATCGGAGTTGATGCAAGAGAAATTCAGAATGGTGTTATTACTGGAATTGGAAGATCCTTAGCCAATTTTATAGAATATTTCAGCGTAAATGAAAAAAAGCATAAATTAATTCTCTTTTCTGAAAGAAAAATTCCACCAAATTTCAATGGCAATCTAGAACAAGTAACAATAGATCATTCGCCAACTTTGATCTGGGATCAGATAAGGTTGCCGCGAGCCTTAAAAGCTTTTCAAATTGATCTATTTTATTCTCCTTATTACAAAGTGCCGCTGTTTACAAATATCCCTATTGTAAACCAAATTCTCGATTTAATGTTCCTGGAATTCCACCAATATAAACAGGAAATTAGCATACCACGAAAACTTTATTACACAACATTAGGAAAAGCTTTTGCAAAAAAATCGATTAGCATAATTACAGACTCAGAGCATGCAAAACAGGATATTATACAAATCTGGAGCATCAATCATGAAAAAATTGAGGTAATCCCCTTAGGCTTGGGAAATCGCTATAAGCCTGTTAATGATTTACATCTCCTAAATAAAGTTAAGAGTAATTTAAAGCTTCCTGATAAATTTATACTTTATTTGGGTAATTTTAAGCCGCATAAGAATGTTTCATCTTTAGTCAAGGCTTTTAAAAGACTAGAAAATAGATTTTTAGAATACAAACTTGTTCTTGCAGGACCCATTGACAAGCATGGGGAAAGAATTAGAGATCTTGTATCGGAAATCGGTCTCAAAGAAAGAGTTGTATTTACTAACACTGTTAAAGAAGATGATTTTCCTGAAGCCTTAATATCTTTAGCAGATATATTTGTTTTTCCTTCGTTATATGAAGGATTTGGTTTACCTCCTTTAGAGGCGATGGGATGTGGAACACCCGTCATTGCTTCTAATTTAACTTCCATTCCTGAAGTGGTTGGCGACGCCGGTATATTAGTAAATCCATTAGATATTGAATCCATGAGTCAAACCATTGGAGACTTAATTAAAGAACCCGAAAAAAGAGAACTCCTCGCAAAAAAAGGGTTGGAACGTGCCAAGCTTTTCAGGGAAAATAATACATCAGGAAGATTATTCGACCACATTATTTCATTATTGGAGAAAGGAAAATGAAAATTTTAATAACAGGGGGCGCGGGTTTTATTGGTGTAAATTGCGCTCACTATTATGCAAAAAAGAATCATCAAGTTGTGATATTTGATAACTTATCAAGAATTGGCTCCAACAAGAATTTAGAATGGATTCAGAGTGAATGCGATATCGAATTCTTTAAAGGGGATCTAAAGAAATTCGTGGATTTAGTCGATGTTTTCAACAACAATGGAAAATTCGATTTGATTCTTCATCTTGCAGCACAGGTTGCTGTTACGACATCGGTGTGTGACCCTGGCGAGGATTTTGAGACCAATGCACTGGGGACTTTTAACCTACTGGAAGCAACCAGAAGATACAGCCCCAAAGCGACCTTTATTTATTCTTCTACAAATAAGGTTTATGGTGAAATGGAGGACTTAAATATCATAAAAAATAATGGGCGCTATATGTACAAGGATTTAGCTCAGGGAGTAGATGAAACTCGTAATCTCGATTTTCATTCCCCCTATGGTTGCTCAAAAGGTGCCGCGGACCAATACTGCAGAGATTATAATAGAATTTATGGCCTGAAAACAATTGTTCTGCGTCAATCATGCATATACGGTTACCGTCAATTTGGAGTTGAAGATCAAGGCTGGATAGCCTGGTTTTGTATCGCATCAGCACTGGGAAAACCGATTACGATATATGGTGACGGAAAACAAGTGAGAGATGTATTATTTATAGACGATCTTATCAAAGCTTTCGATTTAGCTCATAAAAATCGAAAAAGGGCTGCTGGTAAAATTTATAATATCGGAGGCGGCCCTAAAAACACGATATCCCTCCACGAACTAATTGATATTATAGAAAAGCTAAAGGGAGAAAAAGTGTCCTTATCTTATGATGAATGGCGACCGGGTGACCAGAGGATCTATGTCGGTAATATCAGTATGGCTAAAAAAGAATTAGGTTGGGAGCCAACGATAACGCCCGCAGAAGGTGTCAAAATGCTATACGCCTGGGTAAATAACAATAAAAAAATGCTAGAGTCGGTAGGTGTTTTTAATAAATTGTAGTCTACTCTATAATAATGATTTCGCAAAATTATTGATAGTTTCAGTCATTAATTTTTTCAATAATTAGCTCAAAGATAAATAAAGCTATGGGTTTTGATACAAGCAATAAATGGTCAATTGTCATGATCGAATTGACTAGCCATTGTAATTTTAATTGTGTTTTTTGTCCAAGCTCTGAAATGGACCGAAAAAAGTCAATGATGCCTAAAGAGCTTTGGAAAAAAATTATCATGGAACTCGGTGAAAAGCAGATGACCAAAACGGTGTTTTTCCATATTTTAGGTGAGCCTTTATTAAATAGAGATGTATTTGACGCCATTAGCTTAGCCAACCAGTATGGTATCGCTGTAAGTTTGTATACGAATGGAGCATTATTAGATCATAGCAGATCATCAAAGCTACTTGATACTTTAAAAAGGGGGCGTGTAGTCCTAAGTTTACAAAGTATAGACGAGGAATCTTTTAAAGAGCGATCAAAAGGCTCAATGCCTTGGATAGAATATATTGAAAGATTAAGAAGCTTTGTCATTATGGCCGAAAAAAATAAAAATCAAATTCCAGTTCAAGTTCACTATATGTGCGATGTTAAAAGCATGGGGTGGAATTTGTTAAAGATTTTAGAACAACAAAAGCGAGTTCAGGCTATTTATGATGATTGGCAACTAATAGTTGGGAGCAATAATAAGAAAAAAATCAACATATTTAATCCTGCGGCATCCTACCCACTCGGTAAAGTTTCGTCTTTTTTTGTTAAACACGCCGGTAATTGGGATAATAAGCATCTTACAGATGAAGTTGAGGTTAAACTCTGTGATTATGGCCATTGCGCAGTTATGAATGACACTTTTGCAATTCTGTCTGATGGGACGTGTACTTTCTGCTGTAACGACTATGAGGGCGAACTGAATTTAGGCAATGCTAATCAAAAATCCATTGAAGATATTTTTAACGGAGAAAAAGCTACCTATATCCGCAAGGTTGAAGAGAGAGGTAAATTTGTCGAAATCCGTTGCAAAATATGCCGTGGGAATTTGGTATATAAAAAAAGCAAGAAGCTAGTTCCGACTCGAAATTCATTAACAGATTATTATATTTTTAAAGATCATTTTGATAGATACGGCTTCAAAAGTTCTGCGCGTAAAATAGTGGCTACTTTTAAGAAACGCTATATAAATATTTAATGAATATTTGCTTGAGTATATGAAATTTTTATTTCTCTCCGATGTTGGTTTTGACAATCCCATAAGCGGATCTGAGCAGGTATTATACCAACAAATAAATGGCCTATCAAAAAAAAATCATTCGATATCTGCGATTACGCGTGAAAATGGCAATTCGTTCAAATCTGGAATCCGCCAAAATAATGGCATTTTGAATGCTTATTACTCTATTGATCTAAACCATAGGTACCGTGTATTTTTAACACTTTTAAAAGAGCCACCCAAACTATTTAATAATTATATTGATAAAGGTCAATTGGCTGCAGTTATAAGTCACCAGCCATTTACATACTTTTCCCTCATTATTAATGGAAGAATGCGAGGTGTTCCATTAATTTATGTTTTTCATTCTCCAAACCATGAAGAATACATGCTTTCAAATATAAGGTTGTACTATTTGGCAGGTATTTTTCTAAGTCAATTACGTAGAAAGATAGAGCAATTTTGTCTAAAAAAAGCTTCAAGAATTTTGGTGTTAAGTCAATTTATGAAACAGAAGATAATTGACTTACATCAAATACCGTCTGATCGAATAATAGTGAATCCTGGCGGGGTAGATCTTGATCGTTTTAAACCCATTGCAAGCCGTGAAATGTTAAAGAAGGATCTTGGCTATCGAGAAAATTGTATGCATCTTTTGACGATTCGTAATTTGGAACCACGAATGGGGCTGGATAATCTTTTGAAATCAATCAAAATTCTAAAGGAAAAAATTGCCAAGATTCATTTAACTTTAGGCGGTGAAGGGCCGGAAAAAGAAAATCTCAATAAATTGATAAAAAGGTTCGGATTAATGGATAATGTTACCATGACCGGGTTTATTCCTGCAGAACAACTGCCTAAATTTTATGCGGCAGCTGATCTATTTATTTTACCGACCCGCGAACTTGAAGGCTTTGGTTTGGTCACCCCTGAATCTATGGCTTGCGGTACGCCGGTTGTCGGCACACCTGTTGGAGGTACAAAAGAGATATTATCAAATTTCGATTATAATTTTCTTTGCCGAGAGTCTTCGCCGGCAGCGATAGCAGATGCCATTCAAAAAATAATAAAGATATATTTTAATAATAGAAAGATTTACAAAAATTTGAGAATGAGATGCAGGGAGCATGTAAAAACAAATTATTCATGGCAGCGCCACATAAACCAGTTGGATTCTATAATAAATGAGATGCTTGGCAGCCGTCATGCAAAATCTTAATTAGATAGAATATATAATTCGGCATGCTTTCATGGAAATTAAAGCTTTTAAAGAACCTAATACGCCCTTCAAACAAGAAATCTAAAATTATTAAATGATGCAATGCATTTGTTGTAATTCAAGGGCAATTAAGCAAATATTCCTTTACCTGAAAAGGTTTTATCTTTGTGGAGGTTGTGGCTTAATTTTTCAGTGCGAAACTGATATAAATGCCCGTACTGAAAATATCGTCCGTCACTATCACGATATTGATCCTCATAAAGCAGTAGCGCTTTCAAAGAAAGCTTTTTTTGAATACGCTCTAAACTATCTTGGCTCCAAAATAGGAATAAGAGATAAAAAAATATTGGATGTTGGTTGCGGGCACGGATATTTTCTCAAAATGGCATTAAAGAAAGGATGGAAACCGCGCGGTATAGAAATCGCTGAAGATGCTGCGGCAGCTGCACGGTTGGAATTTGGAGATCAAAACATATTTCAGGGTGTGTTAGATGAAGCAAATTTTGAAGAAAACCAAATTGATGCCATTACGCTATGGGATGTATTGGTCATGGTGAATAACCCATACGAGGATCTAAAAGAGTGTTATCGAATCTTGAAAAAAAAAGGAATCATTGGAATTAGAGTACGTAATGTAGCCTTCCAAAAATTTGTGTACCATATCCATCTGCCTTTCAAAAAAATCTATCGTAAATTGAAAGTTAAAAGTCCTACAGTTTTCCATCCTTTTTGCTTTTCCGCACATTCAATTGAGCAATTGCTACGAAAGTCGGGATTTATCAATATCCATGTAGAAAATTCGCCGTTAACCTCTGGGGATCCATACGCATATGGTATTGGCCATTTTTCTGCTCAACTTGCAAAAATCTTAATTTATCAAATTTCAAATTTGGTGTTCACAATCAGTAGAGGTAGGTGGATAATTGGTCCTTCTCTTTTGATTTGGGCTGAAAAGCCTTAATTACCATATTTTAGAATTGATGACTAAAATCCTTCACATCATCACCCGTCTGGACATGGGTGGATCAGCACAGAATACATTGCTGACCTGCAAAGACCTTTGCGGGAAGTATGAAATT